>JAABUS010000344.1_pt1 | contig 119086 bp, 32 predicted proteins | sample 5560161 | NCBI WGS metagenome assembly JAABUS01 (sample SAMN10711885, study PRJNA513376) | rock metagenome | isolation source: Antarctica rocks | place: Antarctica: Victoria Land, Trio Nunatak nord | collected 2016-01-04
TTGTTGAGTTTGGTGGGGTGGGTGTCTCGTCGGTGGGGGTGGTTGGCGAGGTCGGGTCGCTTAGCGAGGCGGGGGAGGCGGTGGTTTGCGAGGACGGGTTGGTTGGCGTGGGGGGTGTATCGTCCGCGAAACCGACCCAGGAGCGAGGGAGGGGATGGTACGGCGCGTGGGGGAGGAGGACGTAGGATTCGGAGGATCGATCAGGGGAGTAGTGCGAGAAGGAGGAGGAGGGGGCGGGGGAAGAGGGAAGGGATGGAGAGGAGAGGGGGAGGGAGATGGTGCTGGGGTGTGAGAGGGAGGGGGTGGAGGGGGGGAGGTCGTAGATTGTGATGGTGGTGGTGGGGTCGGTGTCTGGGATGGGGAAGGTGGGTTGGAGGAGGTCGTGGATTGTGAGGGTGGTGGAGGGGTCGGTGTCGGGGATGAGTCGGTCGGCCAGGGCTGTGGCGCGGTTGGATGGCGGTTGCTTTGAGCCGAGGAAAGGGTGGAATCCGAGGTGTGGTGCCTGCTTGATGTTGCTGGGGTGAGACTGGAGGTACCGTTCGTGGGATTCGGATGCTGCTGGCTTTGCGCTGGATTCGAACGCTGCTAGCTTCGATGATGCTTTGAATGCGGCTGGGTTTCAAGATAGACGGCTCTGGATTCGAATGCTGGCTTGCTTGCTTCGAGATAGATCGATGCTGCTGGCTTCGAGAAAGGTAGAGCTGAGCTCGAATGCTGCTGACTTCAAGGTAGATGGCTCCGGATTCGAATGCTGGCTTCCTGGCTTCGAGATAGGTAGCTCTGGGTTCGGATGCTGCTTGCTTCCTTCAGGATGGATAGCTCTAGAATCGGATGCTGCTGGCTTTGAGATATATGGCTCTGATATCGAATGTTGCTCGCTGGGTTCGAGATAGATAGCTTTGGCTTCGGATGCTGCCAACTTCAAGATAGATGGCTCTGGATTTGACCGCTGCTGGCTTTGAGAGAGATAGCTTCTAACTCGGTATGCTGGCTGGTTGCGGTGCTGGTTTGAGATAAGAGCTTTCTTGTGGTAGATCCGAGACTTTACTTGCTTGCTTCGGGATGAATGGCCCCGGATTCGAACACTGGTGGCTTTAAGGTAGATCACTCTGGATTCGGATGCTGTTGACTTGATAGGTAGAGAGCTCTGGATTCGAGATTCTGCTTGATTGCTTCAAGATAGATAGCTCTGGACTTTGGCTTTGAGATAGATAGCTCTGGATCGGTATTTGGATGACTTTAAGATAGATAGCTCTAGATCCTGCTTCTTTAGGGTAGATAGCTTTAAATTCCGATGCTATTGGCTTCGAAACCCCCAGGAACGGGGAAGGACAAGCAGGGATTACATACCTCATCCTGCAGACCAGCAGATAGCAGATAATGGAGAAAAGCCTCCGAGGATCATGGAAAACTGCCTCTGAGCCAGATGCAACATTTCCTCCTTGGGAGATGGAACCCCCATCGGGCAATAATATTAGTGGGAGTTTCCATGAGAAGGTATGGAGTTTGGGGATTCTCCCTCAGCCTTGGCGACGATATGTATGTAATTGACGCAGCTGGGCTTGCTCAACCATGGTTCGGGGCTGAGTCATTGATTGGTAGGAAATTGGTGGAGAGGAAGTCGAGAGGGTATTGAGCAAGTAGTAAGCTGGCTTGGCTGTCTTGAAAAAAGGTATAGAGCAGTCGATAAGCATTTCATAACATTCAGGAGTCTTAAGAGAAAAGGAAGAGATTGGAAGAGGGTCGGGGACTTGTGTTACCGGGATGGGAGTTCGGACTGGAAAGAGCAGATCCACAATGTACCGTCTGCGTACCGCTGGTTGTTTCGGTAGTATCGTATCGTATCAGCTTGCCTTTGATCTATGTATGTACAGGTGGCAAGCAGGTATCACAGAATCTAGTCTAGGTGCCTCCATCCCCCAACGCCATGCATGCGCAAGAAGAATAAAATCCACGAGTAAAATCCACGAGTACTGCGCTCTTGGTCATACAGCCTGAGGCTTCGGCATATCAACCTTGCCTGCCTCATACTTATCCCAATTCGCAAGAATGTTGCTGATCCTCGGGCTATTCGTCAATCGATACACCTCCTCGAAGTACTCTTTCGAGATCTCGAAAGGCTTTGCGGTGACATTGGGGATATACTTCCCCACCAACTTTCCAGGATCGATGCTTGTCTTGTTGATCTTCTTCAGCAAGAAGCTCCGGAAAGGTTTAACCCCACTCCTCAAAAACGTGCTGTGGAAGGGGACATCGATGCCCTTGAGTGGAATGGTGGCGAACCCGCGCTGCAGATCAATTGGTTTCGGTTTGGCCTCGGTCTGCTTCGCGCACTCTCTGATGATTTCGACCAGGTGTTGCTTGACGTCTTCAAGCGACATCGTCTGCATCAGCGATTGAATGTCGACTTTCTGGGACTTGACGTAATTGGTGACGTTGGTGAGGCAGTCGAGAGCGCGAAGATCACCGGCGCAAACGTATTGCATGTTGGCGACGTTGTAGTTGACGATCTCGAGGAGCCATTTGGTTTCTTCGGCGATGTTTTCGACGACGTATTGTAGGGCTTGCTCGTTGAAGGTCTTGGAGATGCGCGATGGGTTCACGGCGCACATGGAGTAGTTGGAGCGACCGGTAGCGTCGCGTTCCACGGCGACTTGCATCGTCAGACCACGGTAGAAGACGACCGAGACCAAGGACTCGATTGGCATGACTTCCGCAAGGGCGGCAAGGGCAGAGTACTCCCCGAGCGAGTGGCCAGCGAAGCTGCTGTCCCGCTGGACTAGGCCTTTCGAAAGCATGTCCTCGAAGCTGGCCTTTTCCATGAGGGTCAAGGCGGGTTGTGTAAATTGCGTGGCAGAGAGAAGACCGGTTGGTGAGCGGTAGGTGTAGGATGTGGTGTCTTCGGTGACCTCTTTGAAGATCTTTTCCGACTTGATCGATCCATCTGCGTTGACAGTCTCGAAAGTCATTGACATGTAGTTTTCACGGATAGCCTTGCCCCGAGGTCCGCCAAAATGTATCGTAAGCTCTTTGGGGTTGTTCTTGACGATGTTGGTGATCGAGAAACCTTTCGTGGGGTCAGTGTCAAGACACAAAAGTGGCGGAGTGAATAGACGTACCATAATTCTCCATGAAATGTCTGTCCGCACGATCCCAAACCTCTTTAGCCACCGCGCTACTACCATACAAATCCATGCCCATTCCTTGCTCTTGCGAGCCTTGGCCTGTGAACACATATGACGAGACGGGCTGCTCAACTTCGGCCTCCCCAAGGAGCACCTTCTCCTCCGTGGCCTTGTTGCTCGCTTCCACCTTGATGATCTTGCGACCGGAAACCATACCAATGTGCTGCAGCTTCACCTCGATGTCATCATTCGGCAGCACCATACCCACCAAGGAAACGTGGAAGCTTCGAACTCGGCCAACGTGGTTCTCAGCTGCCCAGGTCTCGACCAGGCTCCGCACAGCGGCGCTAGAATACATGCCGTGGGTGATTGTGCCGGGAAGGTTCGCATAGCTTGAGAACACTCGGGATACGTGGATAGGGTTAAAGTCACCCGAGACACGGGCGTATGTTTCATTGGACGCAGGAGCTCGAAGAACGAGAGGTGTCTTGCCACTCAAGGGTATCGGGTTTTCGAAATTCACTGGTTGCTCAATGGACGATCCATACCGCTGCAAGTAGTCAACGACCGGATTTCCACGCGAAACGCCGGCGTTGTAGTCCACTGATGCAACCTGGATCACTTCCTTCGTAGGTAGCTCCAACAGAACTTGGCCAATTGTCTCGACACGGCTGAAGACGGTCTTGTTCTTGAAATGTACTAGACTCTGTAAGCGGAAAGTCAGAGTCTTGTTAAGAAGTTCGACATCAGGATCGTCCGTATTGAACCACTCTTTAGAGCGGAGAACAGCAACGTCTTTGCTTGTTGCAAGGTTAATCTGCATTGGAGTCTCGTCTTTCCGCTGGAAAGTGTTCTGAAAGTCGGAATAGGCACCGCGGTAGAGGAACTGGGTCGTGACAACCATCACCGGCTTCCCATCACGTTTGATGGTGCCACAAACTTCGACCAACTTTCCAGAGTCCTGGTTCAGTACCGCGTTGACCAGAGCAGTAGTCTCAAGGACATCGCCCTTCTTCAAAGGTTCAGCGCCTGGTACCATACGGAAGCCGTTGGAGAGATGGACAAGTTTGAGCAGGTCACCATCAATTGATCGAGGGAAGATGGGTTTAGTGATAGCCTTCCAGCCAACAACGATCGCAAAATCCATAGGCGCCAACACCTCTTTACCAGGTCGTTCGACAAAAGATTCTCCGGTGTTGCCGACAGCATGTACGAAATCAGCGATGGCTTGACTGGTGACTTCGGAGCGGCCTCCATCAAAAGTGCTTGTAGCGGGGGTGTCGAATGGTGGAGCTTCGTTTCCAAACCAGATGCGGTAGTAGAACTCCTTGATACGATCATTTCTGCCTTCCATGACCTCTCTGATAGGCGCATAACCTGCTTCCGGGTGATACGTAAAGTTGAACGATAGACCAACAGGTTTACCTTCGGCTGTCCGCTCCTCAATCAAATCCAGGTTGATCTTGTTCTTGCCAGTCATGCTGATCTCGGCGGTCTTGACCATCTTGCCCGACGGCGATGGCTCTTTCACCGCTATTGCAGTCCTAGTTGGCTCGTTCGGATCCGAAATTTCCACTAGCATGCCTCTGCTTGGGTTGAGGACCCGTCGCAGAGGGTTCGTCTGAAAGCGCTGGCCTTGGACGAACACTTCTGCTGTGAACATCGCATACCTCCAGGAATAGATTTTTCCAGCGAGAAGGTGCATCCAAGCATCCGTATCTGGCAAAGTTGCATTGGGCGCCGAAGAGAGACGGTAGCTCATGCGTCCGTCGTTCTCGGAAGTCGTAAGTCCATCCATGTTTGCGTTGTTTTCCAGGTCGGTCAATAATTGACCACCAAAGTATTCAACGACAGGAATATCAGAATCCTTGCCCCCATAGACATCCTCAGTCAGGGATTTGATGTGGTCTTTGTGGATCGTGTCCAGTATCTGCTTGATGGGCTCATCGACGGTGTTCGAGTATTTGGCAGCGGTGGGCCCTTGTAGGATGCACGTTCTGCCAACGTCTTGGTCCACGACTGCTTCGAGGTCCTCGGACTGCCACAGTGAGTCTTTCTTGAAAAAGAACTCAAAGTTGTCGTCAAGTGATGGAACGAAGGGGACAGGCTTTTGCCCGCGGCGCTGGCAGAGTAAAAGGAAATGCTGGACGTCTTGTGCACTTATCAATTGCTCATCAGACTCGGGGTAAGTCTTTAAGACGCTGTCGACGATAGGGTAAGGGTCGTCGAGTTCGGAGTAGCTCTGGATGATCGATGCTTTCCCTGGTGTTGATGTGAAGCGCTCCTCAAGCCGTCGGATGAAGTCCCCAGTGAGACGCTCCAGCGATTTATCAATCCACCGAGACTCGTGCTTCACGAACATCAAGTCTACCATACGGCGAACCACCTCGCCATAAGTCATTTCTTCGAGATCGACTGTCTGCCCAGATTTATTGCGCCCAAACCAAACTTTCTGAAAATCATCATTAAGCTTCTTGATAATATGTTCGCGGTTCTTCTTAAGCTCAGGCAGTCGTTTGGCCTTGTCCAGACTGAAGATCTTCTGATCCATTTCCGCCCAGAATTTGACACCACGAGTGGCGAGCTTATGAATTGGTTCGCCCATCTCAGACCTCACGGTGATGACTCCGCCCGTGGGCCCCTTGTAGGTCTTTTCCCACTGGCTGTCGTCGGCACCTTCAGCTTCCGCGATAGCTTTCTTCGCGTTCTTTGAGGTGCGGGCTTCTTTGGCGGTCATCATACGGCTTCCAAACAAACAGCCGTCGTAGGGCATAGGTGGATATCCGAATTTCCGAGACCACTCCCCTGTCAAGTACGGGTAGGTGTCCTGGGAACCGCCAAAGCCGCTTCCCGCTACGAGAATGAGGTTGTCGCACCTCCGTATCCTGCCATACATTTGTAGAATAGGCTGGTGGAAATCCTCGAAGGAGTGATGTCCACCGCCACGGCCACCAGTCCATTGGAGGATTACAGGGAAATTCGGATTAGCCTTGGCAACATTGATGACTGCCTGGATTGCCTCGACAGATCCCGGTTTGAAAGAGATATGCTTGAGGCCCATGGTCTCGATGTACTCGTTTGCTATTTCGATTGAGGGTACACCTGCACCGACGGTGAGACCTTCAATTGGTACACCGTCCGCTCGAAGCTGGGCAATTAGGGGAATCTGCCACGTCATAGCCCGTGGGTTAACGTAGATTAAATTGATGGTAATCCCACGCCCAGAAGGTGTGTTCTTCTCAATGTTGGTTATTGCTTCCGTCATCGACTTGGCATCGTAATACCCTCCTCCAGCAAGCTCAATCTGGTAACCAGCATTCATCGTAGCCGCGACGAAATCCCAGGGAACCGTACATGGCGTCATACCAGCTACCATGATCGGAGGAACACCCATCAGTCTACTCATCTTGGTATCGACGAACGTTTGGTTCACGGAGGTCTTGACTAGCTTCGGACCATGTTCCTTCACCCAGTCCACAGCGTACTTAACAGCATGCTGCTCGTCGCGATCAAACAGCTCGGGCTTGTACCCAAGTTCGGTATGGGTGCCATCAATTGCACCAGCAAGAAGTACCCGTACACCAGTGCCTTCCTTGTTGCGGTTCGTGAGCACGCCGATACCAGAAATTCCGCCAGGGCCGAAATCGATAATGTGCGTTGCTTTAGGGAACGAAGTCGCTTTTCCCCAGTGAACTGGATGCTGAGTTATCAGCTGAACCAACTTTGGCACAATGTTTTCGTCACCCTTCTCGCGAAGGTCTTCCCCGGTGTCAGTGGTGTACACTGAAGTTCCGAGGCTCTTCGAGCTGATCTTGATATCCTTGAGATCGTCTTCAATGTATTCCACAGCATCTTTGAGATAGATGCTGTGAAAGGGGCAGGTGATTGGTAGGAACCTGTTGACGAAGCGGACCTTCCTCTCCGTATATGGGATGCGGGTTTGATCCAAGCCTGTTGGTGCTTTGACTTTACGCAGCCGGACGTTGAGACCATAAAGTGAGATTGGCGGACCCGTGACAACAAAGTTCCGTGCGCTATTGACGAGGGAGATGGCGATGTGACGGTCTTGGGGCAGATGATGGTTGGTGGTATCTATGTGTTCTTGCAGAGCTGGCCGTGAGAGATCACGGACAGACAACATCGGCGTAGGGCTGCCCTCGCCGTTCTCGACTGAGTCTTGTAGTATCGAAGGCGCCAGAGACGTCCGTGGGTATGCCTGCTGGCTTCTCGACCCAATCCAGAAGAGGATAGTAATGGCATCTTTCGCAAGCTTGTTGAATGACTCCCAGGAATCGGCAGCAGCAATGGCTGCCGCCGTTACTATACCTTGGGAGTGGCCAGTCGAACCTTTAAGACAGTCCCTCACGTCGCCAGGTGTCAGCCCGAGCGTTTTACACGTAACGGTATAGTGTGAAAGTTGAACGAGCCCGATCAAAGGTAGGCTGATAGGTGCCGAAACTAAGTAATCCGTGTCGGGCTGACTATCTCTGTCATGAAGCCATCGTAAAACGTCCAGACCTTTGGAGTACAGTTTCTCAGCTCGAGGATCCCTGGACAAAGACTGAAGGAGCTCGGCGCAGCTGGATACAAAGGTCTCAACGAAGGACGGGTAGGTGGTGTACACTTCGCGGAGCTCGTCGAAGTACTCTTCGATGTTGCCCTGGCCACCGAAGATAGCATATAGCTTGGCTTCTTCATCGGAAGCCGCTCGAAAGAGAGCTGATCGATGGGGTCTGATGGGCCGGGTCGCGGACGCCCTCGCTGCGTAGTACGACCGGACCACGACCAACTTCTTCAACGGGATCCCAGGCAAAGATGCTGCAAGAGCGTGTACGTCATTCCCCTGAAGAAAGACGCGCTCAAACTCGTTTAGAACCAGCTTTAGGACTTCGTCGTAAGTACCCTGGGCGTCGTCCTCGCCCTCATCCACCTCATAGGCCACATGACCCATATAACGAGCAATCAGCTCCGGTACCGATGAAGGCTCTTCATCTTGAGCAAGCTCATCTGTGGGCGCCGGTAAAGATCGTGTGAATCTATTCTTCAACTCCGAGGCGTGGAAATGAAGGGCTGTAGGTATGAGGAGGGTATGCTCTAACGAGCCGTGTGTGAGAGTAAGGGGTCGGAGCGAGGAGGAGGATCGAGGCGTCGAAACGCCCGTCTGAGGGCCTGTACCAGTAGTGCCGTACATTGTAGAGGAGTATGCTGAGAAGTACAGGAGATGGAGATGCACCGCTTCTTTGTACGCGATATGTTAGCAATGGCAATTCAATGCAGCTCCAACAGCCACAATAGCGTTTTTGAGATTGCGTACTTGATAGTTGAGAAGTTCGGTTGCGTTACTGCGTAGGGATACGGCAAGAGGCAGAGGGAGCGCTGGGCTGGGGCGATATGTAAGTGGACAGGAGAGTGGACTTTGATGTGGGTGAGAAAGAGGCCTTCACAGCATCGGATTGTGTGATAGGAGAAGATCAGGTCAATTGGAAGCTGTTCTCCTCAGTCCGTTGTGAAGAGGAAGGGTGGAAGCTAGGAAGTGTTGAGTACCTTAGGCAAGTTGCCCGCATTGACCCGCAGCGATACTGCACCTCGACTTCGACTTTCTCTTTCTTTCCCACCAAAACTTCCCCGGACCGAGGTCCCTGGCGCTTTACCGGATGAGGCCTTAGCGCCGTCAACAGAGCAGAAACGACGATCCCTCTTGTGTGTGGGCCCATTCACGTACTCCAGATGTTCGAGCGCGCCTCAACACCATCACATTGATCATCTGGCATCACATTCGCCGCTGGTGGTGTGAAGAAGCTTATCACAGTTTCACCCACTATCTCATCCCTCATTCCACTTTGTTGCAGCATTCAATTGCTTTGCACTTCCACTATCTGGATCATCCACTCAATATCAAAGCCACAATACCGCTACCGACCCTTCACAGCCAGTTAAATTCTCTTCCAAGTATCTCAATGCATCCAATCTCATAACTGCTCGGAATTCTCTCTCTTCCCATATTGATTCATATCATACAACGACTGCAGCATTCCCCCTCTCTGCCTCTCCCCGTCTCGAGGACGTTAAAACCTTCATGAACATGACTCCCGAAGTTGAGCAAGAGCTTGCCCATACGCTCCTGGTGGAGCTTCTCGCCTACCAGTTTGCAAGTCCGGTGCGATGGATAGAAACGCAAGATGTCATACTTGCAGAAAAAGTCACCGAACGCATCGTGGAGATTGGACCCGCCGATACCCTGGGTGGTATGGCCAAACGAACGCTGGCGTCCAAGTACGAAGCCTACGACGCAGCCCTCTCGGTCCAAAGGCAGATTCTCTGTTACAACAAGGACGCGAAGGAAATCTACTACGAAGTTGATCCGGTCGAGGAGGAACCTGCAGCAGCCGCAGGCGGAAATGCGCCAGCACCGAGCTCGTCCACACCAGTTGCTCCGAGCGCCGCTCCAGCAGCGGCGGCAGCACCGTCTCCGCCCAGTTCAGGACCTGCCGCAGCAGTCGCGGACGCACAAGTATCGGCAGTCGATGTCTTAAGATCTCTCATTGCTCAGAAACTCAAGAAGCCCTTGACGGAGATACCATTGAGCAAAGCTATCAAGGATCTAGTTGGTGGAAAGTCGACATTGCAGAATGAGATACTGGGAGACCTTGGCAAAGAGTTCGGATCGACACCAGAGAAGCCCGAAGATACTCCCCTCGACGAATTGGGTGCCTCGATGCAGGCCACCTTCAACGGCCAGTTGGGCAAGCAATCATCCTCGCTTGTCGCGCGCCTTGTTTCCTCCAAAATGCCCGGAGGCTTCAATATCACCGCGGTGCGGAAGTACTTGGAGACAAGATGGGGCCTTGGGTCTGGCAGACAAGATGGCGTGTTGCTCCTTGCACTGACCATGGAGCCTGCGTCACGTTTGGGCTCAGAATCAGATGCTAAAGCATACCTTGATGACACTGCTAACAAGTACGCCTCGGCTGCTGGAATCAACCTCTCCGCACCCGCCGCCGGAGGAGACGCAGGTGGCGCTGGTGGTGGAATGATGATGGACCCGGCAGCCATCGACGCTCTGACCAAAGACCAACGGGCGCTGTTCAAGCAACAACTTGAGCTTTTTGCGCGATATCTGAAGATGGACCTCCGAGCAGGCGACAAAGCAAATGTTGCCTCGCAAGAATCTAACAAGGTACTCCAAGCACAGCTGGATCTTTGGAATACTGAGCATGGAGACTTTTACGCAAGCGGTATCGAGCCTTCTTTCAATCAAGCCAAGGCCAGGGTGTATGACTCGGCGTGGAATTGGGCGCGCCAGGATGCTCTCGCGATGTATTACGACATCATCTTCGGACGCTTGAAGGCCGTCGATCGCGAAATTGTCAGCCAATGCATCCGCCTCATGAATCGATCAAATCCTCTTCTTCTCGACTTCATGCAGTACAACATAGATATCTGCCCTACTGAGCGTGGGGACACATACAAATTGGCGAAACAGCTTGGTGAACAACTGATCGAGAACTGCAAGGATGTCCTTGGAGAAGCCCCGGTGTACAAAGACGTGTCGGTTCCTACTGGTCCCCAGACGACTGTGGACGCGCGAGGCAATCTCGACTATGCCGAGATTCCCCGAACGAGTGCACGGAAGCTTGAGCACTATGTTCGAGAGATGGCAGAGGGCGGAAAGATCACAGAGTACGGCAACCGCACCAAAGTCCAGAATGACTTGAATCGCATATACAAGCTGATCAAGCAACAACACAAGCTCTCAAAATCCTCCCAACTACAAATCAAGTCGCTGTACGAGAATGTCATCCGCTCTCTTGCCATGAATGAGGGCCAGATCATGCCGCTGGAGAATGGCAAGATGAACGGTCATGCCAAGAAGCCTGGAAAAAACGGTTCACGATTGAACATGACGGGCCACGTTAAGCAAGGCAAGGTTGAGACAATACCATTCTTGCATCTCAAGAGGAAAGAAGAGCATGGCTGGGAGTACAGCAAGAAGCTTACCGGGGTCTATCTTGACGGTCTTGAACAGGCTGCCATGTCAGGAGTTACTTTTCAGGGCAAGAATGCGCTGATGACGGGGGCCGGCGCTGGTTCTATTGGCGCTGAAGTCCTCCAAGGTCTCATCAGCGGTGGTGCGAAAGTGGTCGTTACAACCAGCAGATTCTCCCGCCAAGTCACTGAATACTACCAATCTATGTATGCACGGTATGGCGCTAGCGGTTCACAACTGGTCGTTGTGCCGTTCAATCAGGGCAGTAAGCAAGACGTTGAAGCCCTCATCGATTACGTATACAGCAATAAGAAGGGTTCACTTGGATGGGATCTGGACTACATCATTCCATTTGCGGCTATCCCTGAGAATGGTCGTGAAATTGACGCTATAGATTCCAAGTCTGAGCTCGCCCACCGAATTATGTTGACCAATCTCCTGAGACTTCTGGGCGCTGTCAAAACTCAGAAGCAGGAGCGAGGCTTCGAAACTCGGCCCGCCCAAGTAATCCTTCCTTTATCGCCAAATCATGGTACCTTTGGTAACGATGGTCTCTATTCCGAGTCCAAGCTTGGCCTGGAGACATTGTTCAACAGATGGCATTCAGAGAGCTGGGGCAACTTCCTCACAATCTGTGGTGCAGTCATCGGATGGACTCGTGGTACAGGGCTCATGGCTGGCAACAATGTTGTTGCTGAGGGCGTCGAGCGCTACGGTGTCCGGACCTTCTCTCAGCAAGAAATGGCCTTTAATCTTCTTGGTCTTATGGCACCTAACATCGTCAACCTCTGTCAGATGGAACCGGTCTGCGCTGACTTGAATGGTGGCTTGCAATGCATTCCCGATCTCAAAGATATCATGTTCAAGTTGCGCAAAGATATTATGGAGAGCAGCGAGGTTCGGAAAGCGGTCACAAAGGAAACCGCCATCGAGAACAAGATTGTCAATGGCGAAGACAGCGAGGCGTTATACAAGAAGGTCTCTGTCGAACCCCGCGCTAACATCAAATATGAGTTCCCAGAGCTTCCCGATTGGCACAATGACATCGAGCCTCTTAATGGTGATCTTAAGGGCATGGTCAACTTGGATAAAGTTGTCGTCGTCACTGGCTTTTCCGAAGTCGGCCCCTGGGGTAACTCACGAACACGGTGGGAGATGGAAGCTTACGGCCAGTTCTCCCTTGAAGGCTGTGTGGAGATGGCTTGGATTATGAATCTGATCAAAAACCACAATGGGCCTCTGAAGGGCAAATCATATTCTGGCTGGGTGGATGCAAAGACCGGCGAGCCACTTGATGACAAGGATGTCAAGCCCAAGTATGAGAAGTTTATCCTTGAGCATTCCGGCATTCGATTGATTGAGCCGGAGCTTTTCAATGGCTACGACCCGAAGAAGAAACAGCTAATGCAGGAAGTTGTCATTCAAGAAGATCTTGACCCATTCGAAGCGTCGAAGGAGACCGCAGAGGAGTTCAAGCGTGAGCATGGCGAAAAGGTCGAGGTTTTCGAGGTCGTAGAATCCGGCGAATACACAGTCCGCTTGAAGAAGGGCGCGACGCTCCTCATCCCGAAAGCTCTCAAGTTCGATCGTCTCGTTGCTGGGCAAATTCCTACAGGCTGGAACGCGAAGACTTATGGTATCCCGGACGACATCATCGAGCAAGTGGACCCAGTCACTCTCTACGTCCTCGTCTGCACCGTTGAATCTCTTCTTGCCTCCGGTATCACCGATCCCTACGAATTCTATCAGTATGTCCACATTTCGGAAGTTGGCAACTGTATCGGCTCAGGTATTGGTGGTACTACTGCTCTCCGTGGCATGTACAAAGACCGCTTTCTCGACAGACCGCTCCAGAAGGATATCCTCCAGGAGTCTTTTATCAACACCATGAGTGCTTGGGTCAACATGTTACTCATGTCTTCTACCGGTCCCATCAAGACTCCCGTGGGTGCCTGCGCGACTGCTGTCGAATCGATCGATATCGGCTATGAAACTATCGTGGAAGGCAAGGCTAGGGTTTGCTTCGTAGGAGGATTTGATGACTTCCAAGAGGAAGGTTCATATGAGTTTGCCAACATGAAAGCTACCAGCAACGCCGAGGATGAGTTCGCTCATGGCAGAACGCCCAGGGAGATGTCTCGACCCACCACGACGACGAGGAACGGATTCATGGAGTCCCAAGGGTGCGGTATGCAAGTCATCATGAGCGCTCAGCTCGCTCTCGAGATGGGTGTACCCATCTACGGTATAATAGGTCTTACAGCCACAGCGACTGATAAGACTGGCCGATCTGTGCCCGCCCCGGGTCAAGGAATCTTGACGACCGCTCGCGAAAACCCAGCAAAGTTCCCATCTCCTCTTCTCGACATCAAATACCGAAAACGCCAGCTTGACATGCGAAAAAAGCAAATCAAGCAGTGGCAGGAGTCGGAGTTGATGTACCTGCACGAGGAAGTCGCAGCCATGAAGACTCAGAGCAGCGATTTCAACGAGTCGGAATACTGCGAGGATCGAGCTGCGCACATTGCCCGAGAAGCCAGTCGCCAGGAGAAAGAAGCCATGTACAGCCTCGGCAACAACTTCTGGAAGCAAGACTCACGCATCGCGCCCCTCCGCGGCGCTCTCGCCACCTGGGGTCTGACCATCGACGATCTCGGCGTCGCCTCCTTCCACGGAACCTCTACCGTCGCCAACGACAAGAACGAATCCGACGTCATCTGCCAACAAATGTCGCATCTCGGCCGCAAAAAGGGCAACGCCCTCCTCGGCATCTTCCAGAAATACCTCACCGGCCACCCGAAAGGTGCAGCCGGCGCCTGGATGTTCAACGGCTGCCTGCAAGTCCTCAACAGCGGCCTCGTGCCCGGCAACCGCAACGCCGACAACGTCGACAAGCTGATGGAGAAATTCGATTTCATCGTCTACCCCTCGCGCTCCATCCAAACCGACGGCGTCAAAGCCTTCTCCGTCACCTCTTTCGGCTTCGGCCAGAAAGGCGCCCAGGCCATCGGCATCCACCCGAAATACCTCTTCGCCACCCTCGACGCCGCCTCCTTCCAAACCTACAAGCAGAAGGTCACGGCGCGGCAGAAGCGCGCATACCGCTACTTCCACAACGGCCTCATCAACAACAGCCTCTTCGTCGCCAAGACGTCCGCCCCTTACGAAGACACCCAGCAGAGCCGCATCTTCCTCGACCCGACCTCCCGCGTCGCCAAAGACAAGAAAACCTCTGCATTCACCTATCCCACCAAAGCCTCCGCCCCGCCCTCCAACCCGTCCACCAAGCAGATGGTCGAGTCCCTAGCGCACGCTCACCAAGCGGGCAGCGAGAACTCCAGGATCGGCGTCGACGTCGAGAGCGTGGCCGCCATCAACATCGACAATGACACCTTCCTCGAGCGCAACTTCACGCCGCAGGAGCAGGCCTACTGCCGGCAAGCGGGCAATGCGCAAGCAAGCTTCGCGGGACGTTGGAGCGCGAAAGAGGCGGTGTTCAAGAGCCTCGGCGTTGAGAGCAAGGGTGCTGGCGCCGGGCTGAGGGACATTGAGATTGGAACCGATGATAAGGGCGCGCCGGTTGTGACTGTAAGTTCCTCATCTTTCTGATGCGCCATGCCCGGTGGATTCATGCTGATGATACGGTTAGTTGCACGGCGATGCCAAGGCCGCAGTGCAGAAGGCGGGGGTCAAGGGTGTGGATGTCAGTATCAGCCATACGGACGTGCAGGCGATCGCTGTCGCCGTGGCGAGGTTCTGAGACGTTCGCCAATTTAGAAAGGAGAAAAGTTTTGTGTGAAGAAGAGATATGGAATTCGAGTCTTGAGCGACGTCCGCCCAATTCGGAAATGGGAGAACTCCTCATATGAGTGAGAGAGAGAGAAAGAAAGATGCATGCATGCATGCAAAACGTTACGAAAGGGCGCAATAGGCGTAGTGACACGAGACAGAGGCTGTATACTAAGCCCCTCGATATCACACCATCTTGTGACGGCGAACAACAGAAATGGAGGCTTTTTTCATGCAAAGAGATAGATAGAATTGAATCCTGCTGCAAAAGCTCGCAATTTGCTCCTCATCCATTGAACGCTACTTGTAGCCGTGATTCATCCAGGGTTGACTATTTCGCAACGTATACCATAGGATACCTAAAGAGAGGGCGATACGACCTAGAGCGCTGGACTTGTGGGACGCTCACTCATGTTCAGATATTGATTCGGAGAACACGCTAACAACACGGCTTGAGAATTCCCTGACGCGACAGGAGAGAGGGATAGGCTGTATCTGAAGCTCCTCCCATATCAAACCCAATTTCTTGTGAAAGTGGAGGTAACAGGGAGGCTTTCTCCCTTCACGGAGCAGCTCTTGTGAGCTCGAGAGGTGTGCACACTGGAAGGGTATGTAGGACGGAAAGGCTGTGCATACTGGAGCGATATGTAAACCGAGAGGGTTTGTAGACTCAGAGTGCCTGTTGGACAGTGTCGCATCCTGAAAGAGGTGTGTAGCCGTTTTGTGTAAGCACCAAGGGCATACACTTCCAGAGTAGACATGGCTCTTGAAAAATACACGCTTCTTGAGTGTGTAACCATCTCAAAAGTACATGCTTTCTTGAGTGTGTATACCGTTTTCAGGGTAGATACCTTTGAGGGGTATACTTTACACTTGCAGAGTTATCGTATTTCGGGGATGCTAGTGGGAGCGGGAGGATCCAGAATTTCAGACAAAGGAGCAAGAGATGGGAAGGATGAGGCGCACCGACCAGCCGAGCTTTCATCACGTAACTGGTAGCGGGCTGGGGTGTACGAGGCATGGTTCTCACACCAAAGTCTTTGCACCATCAGCATACTCCCTGGAAATCTTGTTCGCTGGTTACAGTAGCGCCGACTTACCGAAGAATCCTGCCTTGTAAAAGCCAACGCAGAGTGCCGTCGTTTTGCTCGATGATTCAGTTCCAGCAGACTGTGGGGATGCAATCAGAGCAAGTCATGGTGGTTTGTTGACGGAGATCTCAAAGCTAAGGAAGCAAGCGTAGGTATCTACATGTCCATTGACGTGGGAAGGACATAGCCTGCGCCAAGGCCCTAAGCCCTGAAGGCACAGTCCACTTGGTTTGACCCGTAATCACGCCAAAACTCGGTCATTCGGTTTATATCATTGTAAAATATTCAAAACTAATCGCGACGCTTTGACATTAGTTATTGAATGAGTGGTTTTGTGGCTCGAGTACTCGTTGGGAGACTACTACCAAAGTGAGTGTCCTTTAAGGATAGATCCTACGAAATTAAGGACATTACTCGGCAGAGAAGTACCCATAGGGGGAGTAGTGCCAAGGGCAGTTCCCCCAAAACTTAGAGGGAGTACTCACCAGGGGAGTACTCGTAGGGTGAGTTAACGGAGGAATAACGCAAATTCTACAAGAAGTAGAGGGTGTACTCCCCTGGCGCATAGCAGATAAGATTTTAGGTATGTGAGGATTGGTATGGGCGAAGGAATCCCGATGGTTTGAGATACTACTGTTTCACGACCACGGCCATGCCAATAACTCTCAGAAAACTGCAACGCTGGACAACTCATGCGTCACGCTTGCCCGTGCGGCGAATACCTCTTCAACACTTCGACGGACGCAGTCAAATTCTTGGCAATCGCGTACTGCAGTGGCGTCTGGTCCAGCGTATTCTTCGCCTCTGGATCCGCTCCTCTCTCAATGAGCAGCTGAATCCTATCGCTTTGCTGTGATGACGTAGCAGCATGCAATGGCGTGCCTCGTCCCATACGTCTACCGGCTGGGTACTCGCGCCGCCAAAGCACATTGATGTCCATACCCATGTCAAGTAGATGCGTCATCATCTCCACTCGTCCTGGCTTACTTTGCAGCTCGCCTGCAGCAGAATGCAAAGCATCGCTGTACCCTAGGTTCGCGCCGTATTCGAGCAGGAGGTCGAAGGCTGCGGACGTGGAATTTGCGGCTGCGACATCGAGGATATTGGAGCCAGGTTTGCCAAAGGAATTGGGATCTGCACCGTGCTCGACGAACCACCGTGTCAGTGTCTCGTCGTCGATAACGTGCCTGGGAATCGTCAGTCGAAGTGGCCCATGGAAAATTGGTGTTTAAAGGCAAATACTTCAACACTGGGACGCCGAGGCCTGTCTTACTGTTGATATCCCAATCATGATCTAGGAAGGTTTGAAACATGGCTATTGCCTTGTCCGTCTCGCCCGAAATCATCAATGCTAACACTAATATATTTTCAGAAATCTCTGCGCCTTCGTCTAGAAGGTAAGATGCGATGGAGGGATGGTGGTAGAATACTGCTTCGACGAAGGTACTATTGAGATGTACTGCTTTTAGGGGCGCAGGCGAGAGCTCCGACTTCCATTGCTCTAATAGCTCTTTGACTTGAGAGATGTCACCCAGTTTCGCTGCGTTGGACAGTTCAGGGATGTCGAAGTCTCCGAAGTCCTCGCAGTCTTCTCTGAACATGATGGCGGGGAGGAAATTGTCTCTGTACGGTCGCTTTCGAAAAGCTCCAGCGTGTAGCTTTGAGGTCTGGAAGAATACAGGCAGAGTAGAGTGCTTGATAATGAATCAATCTCTGAGCCAGCTAGGCAGCAGCTTAGTGAACAGCGCGTGGGAAATTGACAAAGAGCCTCTCCTACAGGACTGAAATTTTCGTGACGTCCGTTGGAAGAGATCGACCACTGGATTATTCGACAATTTTAGATGCAACATATGGCGGAGTATGGCAGAGTATGGCCAGACGGAATTTCCTTACATAACGCAGAAGGTAACATGAATGATCATCGTGGGCTGAGGCGTAGTACTTCTCGGAGAATATGTCGGGGCAAAAGGGTGGGATGGGTGGCTTATAGAATTCTAGGATTCTATATGAAACTAGCATGTAGAGGTTGCCTCAGTTCTCAGATTTATTCACGCCAAGCCCCTTCGGCTTGGCGGCTGACAAGCAGCCTTCCAACGACACTTCTCTCTGAGGGCTGAGACAATGTAGAGATGGCGGTGGTGGCACTCTGCTTAGTCGGCGGTTCTGGAGCTCAACATACCCAATCGAGGTCAGCACCAGCCTGCTCAGCTTGTTTCATCGAGGATTCTCATTGCCTTATCCGACGCAACAGGCGTGTAGCGTTTATTTCTGTGCCTGGTGGCACACAATAGGGTGTGCTTGCGCTGCCACTACCATCTCTGATTGAAATTGATCAGATGCCGGTTTAACATCATGCAGTCGCAGCCCTTCCTCAAATCGATCCATTAAAGGTTGGATCAGCAGCAGCTGCTGCAAAAAGTTTCGTTCTCCATCCTCTCTTGACCTCGTGCACACATAAACAGTCCTTTAGATCCCAACGAACAATGTTTGGTTGAGACACGTTTCCTATAACCTTCCTCCTTCTCGCTCTCAGCAATACAGATTCTGGAATTGTGTCTCGGATACATTCGGTCACTGTCTGTTTTATCGACATTGTGCTGATGATTCTTGCGCATTCGTGGCCAACACGCGTGTACGGCAAGGGGTTCATACAAGGTAGATATCAAATGCAACAAATGGCATGACCAGGAGGGGTCAAGTCAAATATGACGCATCGGGCCTGTACCATTTTATTTTGCTCGTGGCTGCTAATGTCATAGCTGATCACCATCTCGTGCCATCCTGGCGGACTGGCACAGTCACCATGGTGACTGGCTGAAACATCGGCTTTCTATGGGACAGCATCCGTCTTCATTATGGTCATGGAGGACTTTGCCCATATGGTCCTCCACCTTGATAACCTGCTACACAAATGATCATGGTCCATTCCCTTCCTCATGCACAGCCATGCAAAAACGTCATGACAGCAAGAGCTGGCAATGAGCCGAATTTTATGATACCGAACACGAGCCTTCTCAGTCCCTCTTCCTTCTTCCAACATGTTGGATAGAAATGATCCTAGCATCGCCCACTCATCGACTAGAAGACTACAGTACATAAGTAGCGTAAGATAGCCCGGCATTTTTCTCCTTTCATTCACAATACTATCTCTATTTGTTGACCGTTCAGCTATACAAATACATTCTTCCCCTAAAAACAAGCTTCAACATTATCTTATATACTCTGACATCTTGCCCAACTTCCTTCCTTATGTTGTTCTCTAAACCCTGGTCTTACTACCTTTGTCATTAATTCAGTCTGCTGCTTCTATTCCTACCAACCTTGAAGACCGAGAGACTGCATGTATTGCTTTAGGTAACTGTGGAGGGCCCCCGCTACTACCCCCTCCGGCTCCGGTTATTACCCCTGCACCAGTCCCGGTCATTACTTCTGCATCAGTATCAACGTTTGGGTGCGAACATAAAGCCGATCCAGATGGAGGGCTAGGCTACTGTCCAGCAGTAGGTGCCGGAGGGTGGTGCGTCTGCAGCGATTCTTCCACCTACGGTGTCACAACAGACCCCAGTGGACTTTGTGGGTATACCACTACCCCAGCCGGTGGACCAACAACGCTGGCGTCGACAAATTGCGCGGCCGCAAGCACGACTGGGACAGCAACATCGTCATCGGCCAGCAGTTCTGCCAGCACCACTGGACGTAACAAATGTTCTCCGAAAGAATGTCCCAAGCTCTGCGACCTTGGAAACAGCACCGCGAAGAGATCGTTCCCAGACTTCGACGTATCGAACTCCGAGTCCGAAAGTAGCCTCGACACGCGTCTCTACGAAATTGCCGACAACGATCAATTCCCCTACGAATTACGGAAGAAATCATACACCAGAAACATCTGCCCAAGCAGCCCTCGCAAAAAACACCTTCATCTGGAAGCCATTCAGCGACACGGCTCAGTCAGCAGCGGGACTCCAGGGTCTTTCCGGTTGCACCACTATCTTCATCCCATCCTCCAAAGGCGCCTTCTCTTCGCACATCTGGGAATCCGACACCGCTAACAGTCCACCCCAGAGATCTGGAGACAGCCAATTACCAAGACACCGTGAGCGACCTAGCCAACGGCATCTCCAACAATGTACCATCCGGAGCACTTACTGGCGGCGAAGCCTGGATCATCCTGCCCACAGACCCTGACAACACTGCTGATCTGCTCTACCCTCAAGTCGTTGTCGATGCGAGTCAAGCAACCGTGCAACAGGCGACTGACATTGCTGCGACCCAGACTAAGTATTCTCCGCTGGACTTTGTGTCGAGTACGGAGTGGGGAACCAACAGGAGAGGAACAGCAGTATATCAGTATGGTCCGGAATTCGCGGATCCCAATAATGAAAATAAGGTGGGTAAAGCGTACAGGATATCTTCGGAGTCAGAGCTGCTATCGGAGAAGAAGGGGATTTTGAAGTGTGAGGCAACAGAGAGTAGAAAGAATATCGGAACGGATGGGCCGTTGTGCATTGTTATTGAACTGATTTTTATGAAGCCTCTGCTCTGAATTTTGCAACGTGCGCATAGCGTCGGTTGTCACGAGATATGAGGACAAGGGGTAAATTGAACGGTGTCGATTCCGTGTTATGTACGAGATACTGGTAGCAACAAGATCAATATTGCATAACTAATAGCAACAGCAACAAGAGCTGTCCTTCCCTAGCACCAGCTTCTCAATTCCAAAGCTCTACGATCCCAAGCTCACACAAGTGCTACTTCGCCAAGAAAATCGTATTAGTAGCCTCAGGCCCCATATCCCGCAAGAGTCAAGAACATAGGCTCGCGGTGCTTCCGTGTGCGCGTACGGATCCACGACACTCCTCCCACTAGCTGTCAACGCGCGACACATCTTCGGTCAAATGAACGTGCAGTGTCGCAGCTAATATTCTCAATTGACGAATAGGCGCTCTCTCACCAGATGACGTGATAATGGTGTTGTATGGTCTGCCAAGTACCCTATTTCTTGTTGGAAACATACCTTCCAGCTCCGATATTCGAGCCGAGATCGGTTCCTATCAGGCCATAGGGACTTCCTTCGCTGGGGGGCTGACATGGAGTCTTGGCGTGTTTGTGCACGAGGAGGCTGTGTGATAGATATACTCTGGGTTGTAGATTGTCTAGTCCTTTCTTGATAAAAAGAGGAAGAGAGGAAGCTAGTAATTCCTCGCTGTTCGATAAGAGGAAACGACTTTGGGCTTGGGATGCTGCTAGGGGCTCACGCTTTTATTTTCTATTAAAGATCGAAGCTTGCGTCGATTTCGACACTGCTGGTAATCGTACTTGATGACTAGGATTACAAAATAAACGCGGGTGGTGTGTAAGGAGTGTAAGTTGGTGTACGTCTGGTGGATACCTAGAAAGAGAGCTCTCACCTCTTTTAGGGGATCGCTGCAGTCACCGCCCTTTTGCACGCCCTGATAAAAGTATCGTTGGATATCAGAAGAGCGACAAGCACGGCATACTGTTCAAATGTAACAGTCTTGGTTATATAGCTTCGATTACTGCCAACAGGAGAGGTTTTTGATTGCGTACTGAGCTTGGGATTGATGACTGATAAGCGATATAATTTTTTGGGGCTTGGGGCTGGTTCCTCTTTCACGGTACGGAGGGTGCACCACTTACAGGCAGGATCGCAGGGGCAGAAGAGGGTGAGCTAGAGCCTGGAATTTAAGAGGCTCCGGCTGCTTTTACTGGATAGTCGGCAGGTGCTAGAGAGAGAGCTTGCCTTGTTGTGTAGATTGGGTTGTTGGGGTAGGTTGGATGGGGTAGGTTGGATGGGGCTGGGTGCTTTGTGTAAAGAAGGCGGGAAGGGGAAGGCGTGGGTTGGATGAGTATGGGAGAGCGGATAGTCGTCGGTATAGTTATGTTGCGATGTGGTTCCGAAGGTAAAAGCTGTCGGTAGCTTGCTTGGCGTTATCCCGGAATTTGTGGAGTGCCGAGTGGGATTGTGCTGAGGTGAGGCGGATCGGATTGTCGGGCCCCTTTTTGCGGGTCAGAGTCGTGTAATGGAAATATCGCACAATGTCCCAGCATGTCCCAGCATGGCCCAGGTTCTGGACGCGGTCTATGCTGTAGGGCCGAGGCCGTGATTCATAGTTAATTGGTGTTGTCGATGGATGCGGACACGGGTTGGAGGGCTGTGAGCAGGGTCGAGGGAGCGATTTAGGGAACTGAAAGTGATACCTTCACGCTCTTCCGGAATGTAGGGGCGTTGGATGTCTGTTGTCGTCCTAGCATCCTTACGGATCGTAAGCCTGATTCTATTGTTCTGTGCCTGTCGCGCTTGGAATTGTGTTCAGCGGTGTACGTAATCGCTATCGCTAGTCGAACCGAGCATTTAGAGAGAGGGAAGATGGTTGCGAATCTGGGAACTCCGTTTACTTGTTTGACTAGGCTCGCCCTGGTCGGCAAAAATATTGAGGCACACAGGGGGCCTGAGCATTTGGAGTCTCCGCTGGCACTCAGGATCAGCGCAGGCCTAAAATCAGATGATCTTCGACTCGAAGAGCTTGTTTGGCTATGTCGGACGTGTTCGGTCGACCAAAGCATCGTTTCTGTGCACTGTGGGCCTCCGTGGCAAACCCGGAGAGTACTAGTAAGAGGTAGCATCAGAGAATCTATCCGGGGAGGTTTTGCAAGTCGATCAACAAGAGCGAGAACGGCTTTCTCCGGCAATTATTGGTTCCCGACCTCCTTACGCATGAGTTTCCTGGCAGCTAGCCACGAGAACATCACAAGCACCATCTTGCATGCTATCAGCTCAGTATTCGGAGCTCGCAAAGAGTAGTTGACTGCTTACCAGAGGTGCGGCCACAATAAAGTACCACTTCAAAGGAGGGTTACTACGCAGCTCATTCACATTCATGCCAAAGATGCCGGTGAGGAACGTCAGAGGAAGGAATATGAAGGTTATCCAGCTCAGTCGCCATAGACTGGTATTGAGTTCCAACGACTGGCGAGCGTCGCGGATGCTTATTGATTTGTACATCTATGGGTCGCGAATGTAAGCCCTTTAATCATGTTGGCAGTTCCATATGGATCACTTACGAGATCAAGCATGTGTGCGATGGGCTTCTGGAGCGTCTCTTCCACCTCGCCACCAAGTCTTTTAAAATCATCGAGTTCCTGACGAAGCCAGTCAGCGCTCAGGGCATTGGGTCCGGTGGCATTGGCCATTTCGCTCTGTAGTCTCTCCAGCAAACGGATGTGCGACTTAAGAAGGCTCTCTGCTTGGAGTAGCTGCTTGGAAATGCTCCATAGGGCAGAAGACGGCTCGTCGTTGGCGGGCTCGCTATAGATGTCCTCTGCAAGCGCCGACACGAAGCCGTCCATACGGAAAATGTATTCACTCCATTTATTTGCAATTGCGTCAAAGAGGAGTCGCAGAGTCAGGACGGCTAAACTGTTGCTATCGGCGGTGGGAGATATGCTGCTTTCGGTTGCAAGGTCCTGCCATCCTTCGTAGCCAGAAATCAGCTCGTCAGTCATGCCCGTGTGGTTTATTGAGTCAAATACGATTATAGTATTCTGCGTCAATAACTTCTCACTGTCAGCTTGAGTTCTGCTTCCGGTTGTAGACGAATTCTGGGAACCATCCCGACGATTCGCTAGCTGCACGAAGACTGAAAGCCTTTGGTAGTTGTCACCGAGTCTTGAGCGGGAATCTTCTATACCGTCGGCAGAAAGTCTGGGGGTCCACTGTGATGGATCCTCACGGGCCTCTTTGATCGCTGCGATGGTGGGAAGCGGGATTATGTATTCCATGCCGAAGGCTGTACGGACCATATTGGTCGAAGGAGTTAATACAGGCCTCCAGAAAGGTGTTTGCCGTGTGGGAATTACACCGATATCATTCTGTCGGAAAATGACCTCTTTTTCGTTGTATCCTCGCAGCTCTTTGGAGATCTTGTGAGATCCAAACTTGACGTTCGGCCCAGTGCTCCAGTCGAGGAACTTCGGTTTGTTGCAGTGAATACGATAATTTTCTGTTAACTTTTCCAATGCTTCTAGATTGCCTTGAACATAGCTGATGCCCTAAAGCTTAGCATACTGCTAGAAGGTACCAAGGTAGTCGCCTACATCACTCTGAGAACATTCTCAACCTCCTCCGGCTTGGTCTGAGCGCCGTAAGTGGAATGCGCGGCCTGAGAGCAAGAAGCACTCACCCTCTGTAACGACTCTAGTAGATATAGGGCTCCTCTAGTGTTGTTAGAAGAGACGGTCTGTTTCTGAATTTCGTTCAGCTCTAGTGAGACTTCCTCACGATCAGCCTCCATAAATCAAGTGTCCACGAGCGCGCTCTGTGGTTACCGTTCTTCGATTCGTTATCTCGATCAAAATCGAGGATATCTACCCTGACACTTCGAGCCGATGTGCCCCAGGGACCGCTCGCATTGACGGACGCTCCGATTCCTGCCATAGGTGCCCTGATACTGCGAGCATTTCGTAGTCCAGCGAGGCACAGGCATCTGTGCCAAAATGTATTTTGGCTTCGTGTACGCGAAGAGATATCCACCCTCTCTAAGTCCTCGTCATCGTTTTCCTTGGTCTTCGTAAAAAAGGCCCCGAGGCGTTTATGGGGGGCAGGATGCTCCTGAACCACATCGGATTGATTTTCACTCGCTCGGCGCTCTTCATCTATTGTTTCTAGCTCCTTCCCCGGGTTCCACGTGGAAGGCGTAGTGAGTGGTCGTTGGGGATCAGTATCCTCTTCCTTCTGCACCGTAGCTGCCTGTGTTGGCTCCAAGCCATCATCCTCTTTGGGCAGCCGTCTCCTATGAGCACGTAGTTTTTGAAATGGATTGATGCTGCGTGCGTTCTCGTCGAGGTACCAGGATTCATAGTGTGCAGCCGCCCGATACTTGTCTAAATCATGATTACAGTGTAAGCCGATCTTACCATCCGGCAGTGAAACAGGAGTTGACGGAAGACTTACGCATGACGTTTGGCCGGCAAAAGCTTCAAGTCGGACTTCAATATACACACTTCAAGAAGGTTATCTTAGTGACCGTCACTAAAACAAATCGACGGCGCAAATGTTAAAGACATTATTTCAGCCGCATCATGCAACTAGCGCTTTCACAACGGTTGTCCCTGGTTGGCCTTAATTTTAGATCTCCAAGCCCACTAACTTTTGTCAAAATCCCACCAGCTCGATTCTATTAACTTTCGCATTTCTTGATTTATTGACACCAAAATCTATACTTTAATAGAACAAGTCTTGCGTTTTGTTTCTATGCAATTTTGACAGATTTTGACAGATTTTAATCAAGATCAAATTATTATAATATAAAGATTTTGAGTCTTTGAGTTGCATTTATAGAAGTGTTAACTTCCGTAGAATAATCTATTAAATATAGAAAACTTGCAACAATTATAATATTTGCGATTTTGATTTAAATTTATTAACAAAGCAACTTTATAATATACAATATATCTAAATTGATATTTAAAATTCTTTATAAATTTAACTTAGAATTACAAAAGTTAATAGAATTAACTTGAAGAAACTGTAACAAAAATTAAGATCGAAGACTTATTAATTAATTGTAAATAATTTACTAAGAATTAATAAATATTTCTTAGTAAATTGTATCTTAAATATTAATACATTTTAAATTTTAAATTTTAGAAACTATTCTATCTATTATTATAATATTATTAATATATTTTAATTTATATAAATAGTATATTTAATTAAAGCTATAGATATACTTTATAAATTATATACTAAAAGTTAATTAATTAAATAAGAAGTAATAGATTTTTTAATATTAAGAAAAATAATTCTTTAAGATTAAAAAATAATCTTATTAAAGAAATAATTAACTAAGTATATACAAATAATATTGTTACAATTCTAGACTAGATAGACTTTGCTCTTCGATTACTTTTCGAATCTTCGCTCTCTAGTCTTAAATATACTATAGATAATATCTAGCGTCTTGATATTTATAATACTTATATCTATTTTCTGTATATAGTTAGTTCTGCATAGCTAGTATTCTTATTAATTAACTATATATTAATTATTAAAATTCTAATTCTAACATAATACTAGCTATTTTTTCAAATACAACTCTACAAATTGTATTCTAAAAATATTTATATTTGCTATTTTTTTTGCTCTGCAAAACAAATTCTAGATATAGAATTACTAGAACAAATATTTTGCAAAACGTAATTAAGTTGCAACAATAGATATCTTTTAATCGATATATAACTTAACAATATTTAATTTTGTTAATTTTTTGATAAGTTTGCTAAAATAAATAGATAATAGATTGTTCTAACTACAATTTAATAAATTTGCTTAAATAGAATTAGTAAATTTGTTAAAATAGAAAAACAACAAACTATTCTAACTTCGATTTAGTAAATCTACTAAAATAGTATAACAAGATAGAGATACAATTCTAGTTAGTAGACAACTATAACAATAGAGACTTATCGCGATGCATATATAAATCGCACTATATAGTCTAATAGTATATTAAGTAGCTAAGATTCTCAAATCTAAGTAAAAGAGATCGCATATATATTGCAAATAGATTGCTAGTATTAATAGTAAGTATTTTCAAATCTATAGTCTAATATTATTTGATTATTCGACTATATACAATTCTCTTTCTTTTAGTAATTGTTTTTTGATTATTAAATTAAGAAACTTTTGTTTTTGTTTGTACAAAAATTGTAATAAAAAAATAAAAAAATTGCTTTTATCTTTTTAAGATTGTTAAGCTAAATCTTTTGTTTCTTTTGTTACTCGAATCGATTATATAAAGAATATAATAAATCAATTTATATAGAGCTTTCTTTAGAGTCAAAAGAATTATTTGATCGAAATTAAATACTTAATAAAGTTGATTGTTGTAAATCTTATCTATTTTTTAAAAACAATAATAATAGTAATAAATTTTCTTAATATAAATCTAAAAGATTAATCTCAAAAAAAAATAGCAATAATAGAGTAAACTATTGCTATTGTATCTATGTTAAACTTTTTAAAACAAAAAATAAATATATAATTTTAGAAATTATTTCTAGTTTCGAAATACTCGATCTAGATTGCTAATTTAATTCTAATTTATAACATTTCTTTTTAATTTTAAATTAAAATAATAAAATTTTCTCTTTTTTGTTAGAACAAATAGTCGAAGATTTAAATTCTATTATCTTTTTATAGTTAATTAAATAAGAATCTAAATTGTTCTAAATATTAAATTAATAAATATTAAATATTTTAAAGTCTCTAGATATTATAAATTGTATTTACAAATATAGTTTAAATACTTTACTCTTTATTTTTTGAATTTCTCTTTATATTAATTTTATATAACGTGTTGTATATTCTCGAGTTTGCTTTATTAGACAATTAAAATTTTTTATATTTTTAAATAGTATTTTTAATTTCTTTATTATTTTTGTCGAGTTTTAGAATATATATTTTAGAATAGTATTTTTAATATTAGATATAAAAGAAAAGTTAATAGCAGCTTTAAAACAATAAAATATATTAGTTTAAAATAGATTTAACAAAGTTAAGTTTTAATAAATTGCAACAATATTGTTTTTTGTATTTATTTAAGAATTCTTTAAAGTTTTTTTATCTTTTAATAGAGTTATATAGATAAGAAATATTTTAATTTTTGTATTAATTTCGATTTTTAGTTTGCAATAAGAGATTTGAAATTGCGCAATTTGTATATCTTTAAATTAACAAAATATATTTGTTTAATACAATTTCTATTTTAGCAAATTCTTTTTTGTTAATTTAGTTTTTAGTATTTTTTTATTTTGCTATTCTTTTTTTATTCTTTTTTGCAACTATATATTAATTTAAATATAAAAACTATTTAGCAAGTACTTTTTGCAAGATAGATTATTTTGTGCAACAAAGAAAATAATTAATTGCAATTGCTAAAACTCTTAATAGATATTTTAATTTATATTGAGATCGAAATAATGTTTTAACATTTAATTTTTATACTTTTTAAAAACTAACAAATATAATATTGTTAACAATCTATATTTGTAATTGTCTTGTAAAAATATATGTATTATATAAGAATCTAGATTTATTTGTATTATTATTTGCAATATAGAGAACAAACAATTAAGAAACTACTTTTCTTGTTAATTATTGTTTCTTCGCTAATAATATAATATTATTTGCAATTTGTTTTAAAGTTGCAATTATATTTGATATTTCGAGTTAGCAATTAAAGAAGCAAACTAATTTTGGCAAACAATTATTTTGTATTAATTCTATTTTGCTAGATTAATATTGTCTATTACTTAAAGTTAAATATCAATCTATTAAATATTGTTAGATAGAAAGATTAGTTTTTCTTTTTTATAAATATACTACTTTAAGAGATTTTCAAGAACAAATAAATAAATACTAAACTTAAAATTTAATTTATTTTGTTTTATAAACGCTAGAAAATTGTTTTGTTTTTTGTAATACTAAATTACTTGTCTTTTAATTTAATTATTTGAAACTCAATTTATTTTTAACAGAAATTCTAGCTTTTTTTAATAAATTATATAGACAATTAATTTTAATATAATTGTAACTAGATCTTCTTTTTGTTTCTTTGTCAATATAGCTAATTCGATTAGTTAAAAGACTTTGATCGATATTGTCAAATAATAGTTAATTTAATATTGCAAATCTATATTTAGTTTTATATATAAATAGTTCTTTGCGTTGTTCTTCTTGTTTGTTAGAATAAAGATAGCTATTGTTTTTGAAAAAATTCTTGCAATTTTAGTAACTAAAGTATATAATTTTGTTGTATTAACAACTTTAGATAGTCTAAGATCTAACAAAGATAGTCTTAATATTAGATTTTGCAATTGTAATAAAAAAGAAAAAGCTTTTTTAGAAAATTTTAAATTTTTGTCTTTTTTCTTATTTTGTTTCTTGTAAGTCTTGTTATTTTTAGATTTTAACTTTAATTTTAATTAAGAAATTAACAATTTAGATTTTTTTTGTTTGTTGTTTTAAGTTTGCGCTCTCTTTGTAGAAGAAGACAGAATTGTTTGTATTTTTGTTCGATAAGTTTTTTTTAACTCTATATTTAAAATTCTAATTAAATCAAATTCTTAAGAATAATTTTTTATTTTAATTTTCAAAAGTTCTTGTTCGATAGATACTATTGTATTTTTGAATATTTTAATATTTATTTTGTTGTAGTTGTCGATTATATAGTTAGCAATATATTTCGATTCTATAGTACGAAATTTGAGTTAATTGCATATAGCTTAATTTAATTTTTTTTAAATTTTCTACAAATATTAACTCTTCTTTGCTATTTGCAATATTGCTTTAATCATTAATTAATTTATATTTTTAGACAATATATTTGTAGTTTCTAATAACTATAGTTTGCAAAGTTAAATTCGATTATTTTAAATTTGTAGTTTTTTGTTTTGATTAATCTTTTGTGTTGCGTTTTTCAATTCTTGTTATAATAAATTATCTATTAGTACTTAAATATTTTTATCAATTGTTTATTATAGATTTTGTATTTCATTCTCGATTATTTTCAAGATATCTAAAATTGTGTTTTGGAGATTTTTCAAATATTCTTTTCTTTTATTGTTAGTAGTTTTATTATATTAAAGTAGAATATTAACTACTTAAGTATAAATACAATTTTTAATAATTAAATTGCTTTTTATAGATCGAATAATTATTTTTTGCAATTTAATTTAAATTTAAGTTTGAGAAATTTAATACTACAATATTTGTAATTGCTAAAATAATACTTGTTAATTTTATGTTTAAAATAATTTAGTCAAGAAAGTCGATTTTTAACTATAAAGAGAATATATAGATATTGTTAAAACTTAATTTGTATCTTGTTTAGCAAATATAAGTTGTCGCTTTTTACCAGATTTTTTTGTTAATATAAATAGTAATTCTTGTTTTTAATTTTAATTTTTTGATAAAAATTAAAAAGTTTTTTTTATAGAAAATTGTTTACATTTAGTATCTTGTAATTGTTGTTTTAGATCTACTATAATACAAGCTTAATAAAGAAAAATTTATACAAAAATAATAGATCGAAAAAGAGAATTTTGTAGACAAAGAATCAAATTATTAAGTTGCTATATTTTAATAAATAAAACAATAACTTATTTTAAATATCTAACAAATATAGAGTTTTAAATACAAAGAATCTTTACTTATAGACTTAATTGTTGTTTGCAACATTTATACTATTAATTATATAAAAAGACTATATTAACATTTATTTGTATATTAATTTGTAGACAAGTATAAAGCTAATATAACTAATATATAATTTTGCTATCTTTATTGTCAAGAAATATTTTGTAAAAGATAATTGAAACTTATTCTTTATAATTTGAAGAAATTCTTAAAATTCTAGAATTTCGAGTTAAAATTTGCTATTAATACTTTTAGATTGCTTTCTAATTGTTAATTTTAGTTAATTAAAGTAGACAAACAAATATTAGTACTATTTGTCTACTTCTAATTGATTAAAATTGTTAGTATCTTAACTTTTCAATTTTTTTTTATTTTATTTGTTCTCTTTGAGTGCTCGAAATTATAATATCTTGTAAATTATTTTAATTGAATTTCTTTTTAGTACTTGTAAATCGATGAATTTTATATTAAAATCTTTGCAAATAAAACAAATATAAAAATCGCAACTTTTTCTTTTCTTAAAAAAAAATCTTATACTTTTGTGTAATTCAAATAATTGTAATAAGATAACAATAGTATAATAATTGCAAACAATTTTTGGTTGCTCTAATTAGATTAATTTTTTGTTTCTTATATAAAATTATTTTTTATTTTTTTATTTTTGTTTTTCGACTTTGCGAAGATCTAAAAGTTTTGATTTCTCTTAATATATTTTTTTAATCGATTTTCTAAATAGATATTTTTAAGTTTTGTATTTTTAATCTTTTTTAAAATATAAAAGTCTTTGATTTTGTTTTCTTTTCTTATTTTAAAGAAATTTAATTATTAAAAGAATAGTTTTATATTGTATTTTTTATTAAGTTTAATATTATATAATAAAATTAAATCTTTAGTTTAAAATAAACGCGTTAATAGCTAATAGTTATTATTAAAAAGATTTTTGTTTACTTTTTTAAGATAACAAAAACGCAAAGCTATTTTTTGAATATTTTTCTTTTTTCTTTTTAGTTGTTTTGCTTGCAATATTAGTAGATTTGTTGTTAAGCAAACTTTTCTTCAATTTATAATATATTAAATTAAATATTTTATCTCAATTAACAATATAGCTTTGTATTTAAACTTAAAACAATATAGCGTTTTTTCGATAAATTCTTAAATTGTTGTTCTATTAACTTACAATATTGTGTACAAATGTTGTAATCAATTTGTAGAAACTCTCTTAATTAGTTTAAACAAAGTATTAACAATAAATTTGTGCTCTCTTTTTATTATTCTATTTGCTTATAAATAATAAGTTGACGTTGTGTTACGAGTCGCGTGCTAATATGTACTAGTCGTCGCGCATCGCTCTTCACAAGATAATCAAGAAGGAAAGATTTGTCAACAAGATCAAGATGATCAAGAAGGCTTGACCCTTAAACACCTTGAATTCTAATCAAGATAATCAAGATGATTAAGATCTTAATCACCTTGAACACTTTGAACTCCCAATGATGGAAAAGATATATAGCTTTCGAACGCGACTCTCTTATGAATCGTATTCAACTTATCATAGATTTCTACTTATTGTTACTTTGATTCATCGAATCTCTATTAAGGTTCATTGAACATAGAAATTGCCTATAGTTGCAATCCTTGTTACCAAGTGATTGCTTGCATTGCTTGAAGACGTCTACAAATCTCTTCAATAACACAATCTACTCTAATATCTTCGTAGGAAGTACTAGCGTAACACTTTGTTACTTTCTTAATATTATATCTTTTTAGAAGTTTAGTTGTTATATTAGTTTTATTTTTAAATTTGTTGTTTATAATTATCTTCTTAATATATCTATATTAATAGAAAATATTCTTTTATAGAAATTTTACTATAACAAATATTTTAAGATTTGAAATTATCTTAATTTCTATCTATTTTGTTAGATTATTTCGAGCAACTATTAGATTTACTTTAATAGATATTTTTGCAATTAATATATAAATACAATTTACAACAATCTTTTCTTACAAGTTAAAAATATAAGTCGAATATATAGTTTTCTTATATTTGTTAGAAGCTTTTCGCTAATATTTATTGCAGCTTGCAATATATTTTTTGCAAAAATCAAATAGATTTTTTTATTAATATCGATTTGTAATGCGTCGATAGATATTCTCTCTCTCTTTATAATTACTTTTGTTATACAAACTTTTTACAATTTGATTTTTGATTTTTGTCTAATTTACTACTTTATGCAAAAATATATTTTTGTTTATTTTTCAAAACAAACGCTTTTCTCTTACTAGAAAATAAAAAATATAATTTTTGAACTTGCAAAAATTCTTTTAACTTATATTCGATCTTTGTAGCAAGATTAGATATTAAACAATTTGTTTAAATTTATCAAAATATTTGTTTTCGAAAATATTTTTGTTCTTTTTTAATATTGTTACTTATGCAAAGCAAATACAAATATAGTTCAATTAACTATTAATAAAATTATTAATTTTTTTATTATTAATTTTGTCAATATTGTCAAACAATTCTTTTGATTTTCTTAAAAATCTATTAATTGTTATATACTTTTAATTAGATATATATTGTATATTAAAGTCGAAAAAACAAATTTAAATTAATCAACAAGTTATTAAAGTATTAGATAAATTTGTTGCAAAACAATTAAGTTAAATTATTAAAATATTTGTATTAATCTTAATTGTAAATCGAATTTCATACAATTAGAATTGTATTTTCTTTAAAATTTTTATAAGTTTTTGATATTTTTGTTTTTCGATATTGTATTAAGATTCTTGTTTGCTTCAAAGTTTACTTTTATATTATAAATTTTTTTTTGTTATTATATCAATTTGTATTAATACGATTTTTCAATTCTTTAGATTAGAATCTACAATCAAAATAATTTTATCAATTAAAATAGAATAATTTAAAATATATATTGTCGATATATTTATTAAAGCAATTTTTAGTTTGTTTATAATATTTTATTGTTCAAAGTTTTAAACAAAGATATATCTTGTTTTAAATAAACAATAGATCAATTTTGCAACAATGATAAACTCTAGTATTTAAATTCGATAATAGATATATACTTCTATAAAGATTCTAATTTTAGAAACGTCTTTGCACAATAATTACTTAACAATCTTAACAATCTTAATATTGTTAAAAGATTATCTATTGAAATTATATATAAAATCGACAATTTTAATTTTTGACTTGCAAAATTGAGATTTTTTCTATATTTATTAATATTGTATTTAACTACTAAATATATTCTAGAACAAATAATTTAATTTCTAAAACTATTTCTTTGTTATTATAATTCGATTTAAATTCTTTTATATCTATATTGTTTACAAATAAACAATATTTGTTGAATTTCTTTTAAGAATACGTATTACAATTTTTACAAATTAAGCAATCAAATTAGTAGCATTCTACAATAGATAATTTATTCTAAATAGTTTAAAAGAAGTTATAAAAATAAGAAGATTGCAACTCTTTAATATAAAATCTATTTAATTGTATTTTAAAAAGAAATTAATTAATAATATAATTACTATTTTAACAAATTCTTTCGCAAACTCTTTAATATTAGAAAATATATTAGTATTTTAAATAATTATTTTGTTTATTTTTATAGTTGTATTAATTATACAATACTTGTTCTTCTTCTTTTTATCTATTAGAAATCAAGAATTTCGATAAAAACTATAATAGTATTTTAGCAAATTTGTTTAAAAACGTTTCTCTAATATCTTAATTACAATAGAATTTAATATTTGAGAAATTAAAAATTTTAAAACTTGCTATATTTTTTGTTTTATAGTACGATTTTTTTAATTAGATACAATCTTTAATTTAATTTTGTTTATTTTAGCAAAACTCTATATTAAAACAATCTTACAATTAAAGAGTATTATAATTAAGAATTCTTATTTTTGCAAAAAAAGTTTGAATTCTACAATTAGTTTCTAAATAGATTTCTTAATAAAACAAGAATTGCGCTTAATACTTAAGAACTTAAATATTAGAAAGAGATTGTATCTTTTATTAAATTTCTTTTAGAAATTCTTAGTAATTAATAGCTTTAATATTTTTTTTCAATTTAGATATTTGTTTAAAATAGAATTATCTAAATTGTTTGTATTTATTAAATTTGTTTTCTAGATTTTTTGTTTATATATTGTATTTATTCGAACAAATAAGCGTAATACAATAAAAAATTAACAAAGAATATCGAACTTTTTAAATAATCGAATAGTAGAAATCTTTTTTATAATATATAATCGAAAAGTTCGAATTATTGATAATCTTAAAGATATTCGAAATATAATATTAATTCGAATATTTGCTTAATTCTAATTAACTATATTAATAGACAAACAAATACTAGTACTATCTATTTGTTCTAATTAATTAGAATTTTGTTAATTCTTTTTTGCAATTCTATTTTGCAATATTATTATTCTAATAGTTTTAATTTTTATTTTCGAAATTTTTTTGCAATTAGATTTGCGAAGTCGAATAATTATATTAACTAAACAATTATCTAAAGATTTAAAGATTTTTCTAAAAAAATAATATTTTTATTCTTGTTGCTAGAGTAATTAGTAGATATTTTTAAAATACTAATATATTTTATTTTGTTTCTAGAATAAATTGTTAGTTTCAAAGAGTTATTGTCTATATTTACAAAATTTATACAAGTATTTTGTTAAAAAAATCGATTTAATAGAATTTTGTAATCGAATTAAGAAACAACAAAAATAGAAATATAAATTATTACTCTCTTAATTAATACTTTTGTATTTTCTACTATTTTTTCGAAACAAGTACGTGCTTTTGTAACTTCTATTAATAAAATAAAAATATTTTGTCGAATAACTAGATTAGTTTTGTTTGCAAAACTCTTGCTAATATAGTTGATTTTTGTATTACTATCGAATATTTTTTTGATTTTTATATTTTTTAATTATATTTATACAATTAAACAAATAACAAAATATAAAGTTCTAAAAGATTTTACTTTTGCAATAATATCTTCAAAATAAACAATTTTAATAGATTTAGCGCTAATTAATTTTATAATAACAATTGTCTCTTTTTTTTTTGTAAGTTTCTAAGATTTTTTTTTGTTACTATAGTATCAAACTTCTTATTAAAAAGAAAACAAAAAAAAACAATTTAAATTAAAACAAAAATCTAGAAGATCTATTAATTTTATTTCTATTTTTAAGATAAAAATATTTTAAATTAGAGTTTTAAAATCGACTTAATTTTTTATAGTTTGTAATATTTTTTTGAATATTTTGTTTGTTGTATATAGTTTGCAAAATTTTTTTGTTTTTTTCTAGATTTGTTTTTTTAATATTTGATAATTCTCGAATTAGAATTAATTATCGCAAAAATATTTTTTATTATAACATTTTTTATTCTTGTTTCTATTACTCTTTTCTTTATATATATTTCTTTGTTTAAGATTTTTGTTATCTTTAAATAATTTCTAGATTTAATATTCTTAATTTTCGAAAATCTTTTTTTTTTAATTTTTTCTTTAATTATTTTAATTAATTGCTCTATTAAAAACTTTTAAAATATTTATTGTTTAAAAAAATTTTGTTTTAATTAAGTTTTTTTAGATTTTTACTATTGCTTAATTCGATTTACTATTTTTCTTATCTTTTGACAAAAAATTAGTATTTAATCTTATTATTGCTACTATAATTACAAAATTTCGAGCACAATCTTGCGCTCTTTATTGAAGACAAATTTTTATAGTCTCTCTCTTAATCTTCGCACTATTAAGAGACAATTTTATGTTTTTATTTTTAGAATTGTTAAATTTATAGTAAATTCTATTGCTTTTGTTTAAATAAATCTTTTTATTTGCTATTAAGATTGCTAACTTTAAACAAATTTATTGTTTATACAAATTGTAATAGAACAAGCACTTATTTAATTTTAATTAAAATCAATTGTATTTAGAAACAAAAATAGATTCTTAATAGATATAAATTATTTCTTGAGATAGACTTTAAACTATTATTTAAATTTAAGAAAATATAATATATAAAGTCTTTTATAATTGCGTTGTTATTGCTTGTTAGATTATTTAATAAATTTTGTTTTTTGTTATTTCGCGAACATTGTTAATCTTAAGATCTTTAAAAGCTTGTATTAAGATATTTAGTATTTTGTTAATTTTTGTGTTTTCGATTGCAATTGCTAATAATACTAAGAGAACAAAAACTATCTTTGATATAACTTTCTTTTGAACAAGATTTTGCTTTTTGCTTATTATGTTTATTAATTTACTTATATTGATATTTGCAACTTGTTAAGCAACTTAATTGCTATTAATATTTATTTCTTATATAATTGTTTTATTTTTGATTAATTTTAAAATTGTCTTATATAACAATTTAAATATTGTAATAATTGAGTTGTTTAAATTAATTCTATACTTTCGCATTATCTTAGTGCAAATATTGCGAAAAAAATTCTTTAAATATTACAAAAATCTAATATATTTATCAGCTGAATTAAATTTAATAAGTTTCGAAAAAAAAAATTTGAATTGTCGATTATATTTACAAATATTATTCGACTTTGCTCTTAATATATCTTTTAAAATTTTTAGAAAAGCACAAAAGTTAAATTTCTAATTTGAATTTTTATCTCTATATTTCTTTTTTAACTTATTTATTATTTTAAATTACTTTTTATTTGTTTAAACAACAATAGACTTAATAAAGTTCTCTATAAGTTTGTTGCAATATCGAGACAACTTAATAATCTTGTATTAAGAGATAACTTTATATTTATTACAAAAATTCGAGAATTAATTTAGAAAATTAATAATATTAAGTTTATTAAAGTACAATACTTTTAATATTTTTAAGGAAGATATAGAAATTACGTAGTAATAGAAATTTACAATTTTTATAAAATTATTAAGTAAGCTTGTTGTCGATATAGATATATCGAAAAAGAGTTTTGCAATTTTTCTATTATTTTAAGATATTGTTTCTAAAAGAATAGCTTAATAATAAATAGTAAAAGTAACAACTACTAGATCAAAAAGATTGATAATAATAGTTAATTTAAATAATAATGTTTTTGATTTGCAAGTCTCTTTCTTTTTTTTGCAAGAATATTGGGAAGAGATTTTTTTTTCTCTTCTCGACTTTGCGTTGTTTTCTTGTTTATTGCTTCTCTATCTTTTTAATTGTTTATAAACAAATGTTCTCGATTTGTTTTAGTCTTTATCGAGAAGAGAGTTTAAATAGCGTTCTTGTTTTTAAGCAAATAGATCAATTATATTGCTAAGAAACTTTCTTTAATAATATTACTATAGTTAGCAAGCAATCTATTGTTTCAACAGTAGACACTAGTTGCAATTCTAGTAAAATGTCTTAATTTTCGAATTTACAACTCTTATTGCTATTTTTAATACTTTGATTTTGTATCTTTTTTTTTTACTCTTTAATTTAATAATATCTTAATTTCTAAGTTGTTAATCTTGTGTTTCTAATTTTTGAAGTTTTTGATTCTAATAATTTGTTAGAATTAATCTATTTCTTATACTCTTTTTCTTGTTTTTTTGAGTTTTTAAATTTTTGAATTTCTAAGATTGTTTTTAGAGACGCGTCGACAACTTGTTGTTCTAATATTTGTTGTTATAACTAAATTCTTGCGTTAGACTTTAATATAACAAGATAGAAATACAATTCTAATTAGTAAACAACTATAATAACAAAGATTTATCGCAATATATATATAGATTGCACTATATAGTCTAATAATATATTGAGTAGCTAAGATTCTTAGATCTAAATGGGAGAGATCGCATATATACTGCAAATAGATTGCTAGTACTAGTAGCAAATATTCTCAAGTCTATAGCCTAATATTATCTGATTACCTGGCTACAATAGTATTAATAAGTCTGCTAAAATAAAATCAATAAATTTGCTAGAATAGAATTAATAAATTTGCTAAAATAAAATTAGTATATTTGCTAGAACAACAATTATAATACAATTTTGTTATTGTTTTTAAACAATACTTTTGTTTTTGTATACTAGAAGATTTGCTATATAATAGAACAATACTTTAAGTAATATTTATTTTTAATATCGAAAATTTTGTTTCGCAAATAATATAAGTTCTTTAATATCTATATAATATCAAATATATTTAATTTTAAATTTTTAGTTTTGTTTACAAATATTTGTATTATCTGTATTTTATCTATATTTGTAATATAATTAATAAGAAAACAATTTTAAAAAGCAAAATTAAGTTTAATTCTAGCAAAAATTGCAAATTATTTAAAAAACTTTCGATAAATAAAAATTAATCAAATATTAATATTGTTTTTTGTTATAATTACTATTCTATAAAAACTTTATTAAATTAAAATAATCTCAAAAAAAATTCAGAGTTTAAGAACTATTTTAATTTATTTAAAAACAATATATTCGAGTTTTTGTTATCTACTTAATTTAATTTTTACAAAACTATAATTAACAAACTAACTAAATTAAATCTGTTTAACAATATAGATTTGTTAGATATATTAATTTAATTTTTAATATACTAGTTGCTAAATATTAGTTTTGTGCAATTTTGTAACAAATATATTAAAAAAAAAAATTAAAAAAAAATTAAAAATGTATTCTATTTAATTAGTTTAACAATTTTAACAAAAGTTAACAAAAAATATCTTAACTTCTTTAAAAAGTAGTTAAAAGTAATATAAAGAAATAGTTTCAACTATTTTATAAAAATAATATTACTATTGTTAAGTTTTAAATTAATAAAAAAATCAATTTTAACTCTATCTACAAGCTAAAAATTCAGATTAATTTCTTAAAAACTTATTTAAATTAAATAAAGTTAATAGTAAATATTTGCAATAAAACAATATATTGTTTTTAATATAAGTACAACAATATTTTAGTTTAATACAATTTGTTTAAAATTATTATATATTAACTAAAACAAAAGTTTTTTTTTTTAAAATAAAAAAACTATATTTGTTAAATCTACTTATATAATTTACAACTTTAACAACAACAATAAATAGAACTATTTTTATAAATCTAATTTACAAGCAAAAAATCGACTTAATAATATCTATTTTGTTTGTAATTTTAAGTCAAAGCTACAAAATATAGAAAACAATAGATATTTTTTCGATTTCTCTATCTTTACTAAAAATTCCGAAAAATTTAAACAATAGATTACTGCGCTAATTTCTAAATTTAGCAGTATTTCTCGATATTTTATTTCTAGGAAAATTAAATTCAATTTTGCTATTATCAAAATTACTAACAATATTTTTAAAAATATTAAATATTGTTTTGTTTAATAGATTTGTTAATTTTTATCTAACAATAAATAATCTATTTAAAAATCTAAATATTTAATAAAACAATTTAGACAAAAAATAATACAACTTTATTAAAATTATATTGTTTAAATTTATTATAAAAAATATTAAAATCTTTAATTAATATATTAATTGCTTTATATCTATAATAGTCGAAATCTCTATATTAGAAATCGATAGAATATATTAATTTAACAAAAGTTTAAACTATAGATTTTAAAATTACTATATTATTTTAACAAACTATATTATTCTAAATTAATTTATTAGATTAGTTTGTAAAATTGATCTTAAACTTTAATAGATAAATTTTTTTTATTTAATAACTATTTGAATTTTTATCTATATACAAACTATCGATAATATTAGCAAACAAAATAATTGTATTAGTATCTCTAAATTTTCTAAATATATTAATATAAATATTTGCAATAACAACAATTTTAATATGCGTATTTTTATTTGCAACTAAAAATAAAATATAGAAATATAATTTTAAATTTTTAAAAACAAAATCAAGTTTCTAAATCTCTATTAAAAATATCTTAAATTAAAATATAAATTATATTATAAAAATGTTTTTTGCAAAAACAAGTTAACTAAAATTAAAAATAAAATTTTTGTTAAATTTAAAATTTATAATATTAGCAACTTCGAACTAACAATATTTAGAAAAAAGAATTTCTCTAATATCTTAAATAACAATTCAAATAACTCTAGCAAATTAAAAAACTAAATATTTTTAACAAAAATTGAAATTTAAGACAGAAACTAATATTTATAAAAAAAAAATAAAAAGATTTAAAATTATATTTAATTTATAAGATAGAATTTTGTTTGCTAAAATTAAGTTTAGTTCTAGTACTATTAACAACAAATTGTTTAACAATTAGCAACTAGATTTTTATACTAAAATTTGTTTATATTAAATCTATCTACTTTTTAATAAATACTATATTAAAATAATACTACTTATTAATATCGAAATTTTCGATAAAGTTTTTGTTAATAAAAAATTTGTCAAATTTTATAAATTTTCTACTATATTGTTTTAAAATTCTATTAAATTGTATTTAGTTAATAACAAATTTATCTCTAATATTATTTATATTGTTTAAGTTACTATTAATCTTAGCAAATATATTAATATTTTATAGTATTTAATAATTGAACTAAAACAATTTGCAATTATTTTTAATATATTCTAAATTAAAAAATATAATATATAAATTAGAAACAATATACAATTTCTCAAATTTAATTTCGATTACTATATAAAATACTATTTATTAGATTAACAATTATTAAAGATTTTTAGTATTTAATACAAATAATCAAAACATTTATTTTTAAATATTTTTAATAAAATTAATATTTGTTAAATAAATATTTCTATATTTTTAAAACTTACTATTAAAGAAATCTACAAAATAGTTGTAATATTGTTCGAGCACTTTGTTATATTAAATTAATAAAAAAAAAATAAAAAAAATCTAGTTTGTATTGTAGAAAACAATATTATTATAGATATTGCAACTATTACTTTTAATAACTACAACAAATTCTATATTAAACTTAAACAAAATTCTTTAAATATAAAGCAATTTAAAAAACAAATATATTTAAAGTTTAGACAATAGATTAAACTTTTTAATTTGCAAAAAACGAACAAGTTGCTATCTAATAGAAATATTAATTATACTATTAATCTTGTTTTAGAAACAACTTTTTTAATTAAGAAAGTCTACAATATATTTTGTTAAAAAAAAGATTATTAGAGTCTATCTAAATAATATAAAGAGTAAAAATTAAATTTGCAATAATATTTTATAGTATATTGTTTTTACTTTTATAATTAAGAAATCTAATAAAAATTTGTATATTTGCGTAGACTATAGAGATCTCAATATTTTTACAATTAAAAATTGCAATACTTTACTATTAATTTAAGAGATCTTGCAACAATTATACAAAATTAAGTGTTATAGCAAATTCGATATTATTGCTATTTTTAACAAGATTTAAATATATTTTAATAATAAATACAAAATAGTTTTTATTATCTATTATAGTTTATTTAAGTATATTGTAATATCTTTTAAATTGTATAATACTTTAACTATATTTCAATTTTTTATTAATAAAATTCTTAGTTTCTATCTAAACAATTTCTATATTATTTATATAAATAATATTTTAGTCTACAATAATATTAAGAAAAAATATAAAAACTATATAAACAAAATTTTTGCTAAACTTTATAATACAAATTTTTATCTAAATTTTTTTATTTTTTATTATTATTAAACAAATTAAATATCTAGATCTAATTATTATTATTAAAGAAATTCAAATAAATTTCGAGAAAATCAAATATATTTTTAAGTAAAAAATTTCTATTTGTATATATAATATACAAATCTTTTTAGATTTTGTTAATTTCTATTGATAGTTTATCTATAACTATTCGAATCTAGTTAAATCTTTGTTAGTATTTAGTAAACTCGAAAACAAAAATCTTAATTTTCTATAACAATTTAACAATTTTAAAAATCTTATATTTAAAACTTTTAAGAAATTTTTTATTAATTAATTTATTTTTTACTATTTTAATTTCGATTTAGAGATCTAAATCGAAAATAATATTTTTAATTTCATAATTGCTATTGTACTCTTGCAAATAAGTTCGAACAAATTGCTCTATTTAATTATTTATATATTTAAAACTATATTATTTGCAAAGTATAACTACAAAATCTATAATAAAAAACTATTAACTATTGTTTGTACTTTTAAAAAATAATATTTAGAATATATCGATATATTTGTCGAATAATCTATTAAAATTATTATCGATTATTGCAATCTAAAATATTTTATAACTACTAAACAACTTAATTGTTGTTAAATTTGCTAAATCGAATTTCTGTCTAAATTTAATTTCAAAATTATCTATTAATTAAATATACTAGACACAAAATCAAATAATTTAATTAAATAATTGTAGAATTTGTTTTTTAACAAAAACAACTCTTGCAATTAGTTTCAACAACAAACAATTCTTAAATAATATAATTTAAAATTAGATATAACTAAAGCTATTATATTAATTTTGCTACTATTAAATATTATTTATAATTTAGTAACAAAGTTAGTTTGTTTATCTCGAGACTTTATAGAATTTAAACTAATTATTAACAAAAGAATTGCAAAAGTTTGCAAAAAATTTACTTAAATTTTGCTAACAATTAATAAAAATATAGAATTATTTATATTTTTATTGTTTGCAATATCTATATTACTTTAACAAAACAAATTTTGTTTTATTAGATCTTTTTTTTTAGTTTTGTTGTCTACTATTGTTGTATTTACAATTTCTCAATCTATAGTTTTGTTGTTTTTAGCTATTAATTTTTTTTTTTTTAGATATATCTGTTTTGTTTACAACTTAGTTATCTATATTTGTAATTTTTTTTACAATTTAGTTTTTGTTTACTGTTGTAATTAATTTAACAAAAAAAAAATTTAAAACAAAATTCGATTTCGAAATTTTTGTTTAACAAATATTAGAAATATATCTATATAATAAAAAGATAGAACAAATTATTCAAATTAAAAAAACTAATAAATAAAAAATTTTAGTTATTTTTTGCAAAACAATTAAATTAAAATTTAAAAACTATACAATAATTAAATACTTAATAATTAAAATTAAATATCTATTTGTTCGAGACAAAATATATATTTTTCAAAACAAAAATAATACTTTTCGAGTCGAAACAATTAGATTTTAATATAAATTATTAAATATTAAATATTTAAATCGAATAGCAATATTTAAGAAAATATAGTATTACTACTATTAATCTATATTGTATTTAGATATTAAAAAATATATTAAAAATTGTTTAATTTGCAAATATATTAAATTATATTACAAATATAAGTATAATCTACTAAAATCTTTGTCTATTTTAGATTGTTATTAACAAAATATATTTTGCAATTTAATTATTTTTCTGTTGCTATATTGCTATAAAAAAAGATTTTTCAATATATTTTAATAATAATTAATAGATTATTTAAAAATAAAAAATTTATATTTATAAACTTTTTAAAAATTAAAACTATTATTTAGATTTTTATTAATTTTGTCTAATATATTAAGAACTTTTTAGTTACTATTATTTTTAATAGAAATACTTAATTTATTGTTTATTTCTAACAATATTTTTGCAAAAAATTAAAAACTTAATTTAAACTATTAATTGTATTTTATTTAGAAATCGACAATTAAATCGAAAATATTAATACTATTTTTAAACAATAGTTTCGAATATATATACAATATAATTAAAATAACTAAATTAATTATTTTATTATTGTTAAGTTTGTTATAAATAGCTATATTAGCAAATTTACTAACTTATTACTTTTTTTGCTATTAAAAACTATTTACTATAATTAGACTTAAAATTATTCGAAATCTTTTCTAATAATAATAGATAAACATTTCGCGTATTTCTAGTTTTAATAAGAAATATTCCTATTTTCGGTAAATATACTCTTAATAGAAATAATCAACTTTCTTAATATATTTATATCAGTTTTCTTAAATCTTCTTATCGAAATTACAGATCTATTAGATAGTTAATTAGACAATCTACTAATTTGAAATATTGTCTAAAAAAGTATCAATTTTTAATCTAAAAGTATACAAATTCTCTATGTTTTCTAATCTTTTTCTAATCTCTAATTATATTTTTTCTAAAGCTTTAAATAAAGTTTATCTAAATATTTTTTTAAGAAATTAAATTAATTTTTTAATGTATATATTTTCTCTCGAAATTGTATCTATTTTAGATAATAAATAGATACTTTTCTTTTGTTTTTCTAAAAAATCTCAATTATATATTTAATTGTTATTAGAATCTATATTATTGCTATTATCTATATTAAAGTTGCTATTGTTACTAATTTATATAATTTTTCTTAATAGTTGTCTTAATAATTGCAAAGACTGCAAAGATTGCAAGTGTTTTTTTTATTATTGTTCTTATTGTTTGTTTAATAATTATATTTCTTATATTATTGTAAATCTTATTTATATTTTTATTAAAGATTTGAATATCTATATCTATTGCAATAACAATATTAGTTTTTAATTTTTTTTGCTTTCTTTGTTTAGCTTTGCTGCAACTATTTTTTTTATTTTTGTTAACAATATATTTATTACAACGCAAAATCTTAATAGTTGCGTCAATATACTTAAAGTCGCAAAGATTTTTTCTAGTACATTTAGTTTTTGTCTTTTCAATTCTAATTATAATATTTTTTTTATTTTTTATTTTAATTAATTGTTTTTTAGTTTTAATAATACAAAACTTATTAATATTTAGTAAATCGATATTTTTATTAATAAACTTTGCAACAAACTTCGACAAATTAGAAATTAATTGTTTAAATATATTGTTAACTTCTATATTACAAATAATATTATTAATAGAGAGCAGAAATTAATCTATATCTATATTGTTTTTTACTAATTTTAAAAATTCTATTAATATCTTCTTAATTGTCTATATATTTGATATAAAATCTGTTGTTAATTTAAGTTTTAAATTAAACTTCTTAAAGTATTAATGCAGATTAATATTAATTATAAGTATATATTCTAATTTGTTCTTTATTGTTTCTATTCTAGTTTTAATAATATAATTGCAAAATAGTTGTATTGTCTTTGTAAATATTTTTGTATAGATTAACAAGAGATTCTTTTTAGTAATTTTAGTTAATTGCTGAAATTAAATATAAATTATTCAAATAATATACAAAGTAATATATTCGATTAAATTGCAAAATATTGTGTGCTAAAGGTTATACAAAGTACTTCTTTTAATTTTTTTAAGATTTTTGCAATACTTTTTTAATTAATTAATTAGTATTATCTTAATATAATCTACTATTATTAATAGATTATTAATAGAAAACTTCAAATTAATTTTTAGAATTCGATAGATATTTTTTGTTTGCAAAATAGTAGTGATATTATAGTATCTAAATTTGTTTGTATAAAATTTGCAAAGTCTATTTATCTAGAACTCTAATTAAATTGTAGCTATATAATTGATGTTTTTACAATAGAACTTGTAGTAGTTAATAACAAGTTAAATTTAAACTATCTTAAAATTAGTATAAATATTAATATAAATAATTGCGTATTAAGTTATTAGAAACGTCTTTTATTTTTTGTTAATAACAAAAAAAGTTTTGCAATTTTTAATTATATTGCGATGCAAATATTAAAAATATAAAATATATCTAGTTTCTTTGCTATAGATTGTTAAATAAGTAGAAAAGCAACTATTAATAATTTCTATTAAGACTAGATCTTAATTAATAGCAATTACGCGTAATTAAGAGAGTTCTAAACAAATATATAGTTAATTTAATTAATATAGAATTTAATTATAGTATTTAATAGTTTTCTTTTTAATAAAAACAAAATCGACAATAAAAGTAATATCTAAAAAGATAATTTTGCAAATTGTAAACAAAAATATTTTATATTTGTTTGTTTTATAGATACAATTTATAATAAGAATTTTCAAATATTTGCTAAGTATTTCTGCTGTTTTTTTAGATACAAAAAAGAGTTTCTTAATCTTTTTTGTTTTTATTTTTTAAATAATTTTAACAAGTTAATAATTGCAATACAAAGCTCGCAAAAGAACTTATATAAAAATATAAATATTTAGTCGATTTCTTTAAAACTTCTTTTTAAGATAGTAGATATATTAATTAATAAAGAAATATTGTAGATTATCGAGATATTATTTGCTAAGAATTTCTCGAGATATTGTATCTATTTTACAATTAGCAATATATAAAATAGAAAGACGTAGCAATTATTTAATCTAGTAGTATTGTTAATATACTCTAAAAGTTCTGTTGTTTTATTTATTTTTTGCAATATTGTAGACAAATCTAATATATTGTTTGCGTTATAATTATATTTTGTATTTTCAAATATTTATTATTTATATATTTAGACTTTTCTTGTAGATAGTATTTATTCGAAGACAATAATTGTATTTAATATTGCTAATTTTTCTAATCTTTATTTTTAATTTGTATTATACTTTGCTATTGCAATTGCAATTAAGAGCAATTTTAACAATTTTATTAAATTTAAAGTTAGATTTCGATTGCTTTTTAATTATAGTATAGTTTTCTATTATAGTATAAGTTTGCATAGTCTTAAGAAGTTTCTCTAGCGTAAAATAGTTTTTTGCAGAAAATAGTTGTAATATCTTAACAATAATAATAAGATAGATAATTGTAAATAAGTTAGAAAAATAATAGAGATTTTAAATATTTAACGCGCAATCGAAACAAATTAACTTGATTTCGCGATAGTCCTAAATTAAACTCTGGAACTAAAAGTACATTTACCGAAAATAAAAGTATTTCTTATCGAAACTAAAGATACGCGGAATATTTATCTAATAATATATTAGAAATCTGTTGCAATATAAAAAATATTAACAAGATTGTCGAAAAAATCGAAATTCTACAAATTTATTATTATTAAGAGTTTGTTTAAATTTAAATTAAATAAATAGAGTTTACTAATTATAGACGCGTTATAACTTCGAAATTTAAAATTAATAATTAAATTATATTCGATATTCGAAATATTAAAACAACTTAACTATATAAGTTTCTAAAATATAAAAATATAGATCTTGATATAATAATTCGAACAATTAACAATTATATCTACAAACTAGAATTGCTTAAATCAATAAAAATTTATTTAGTTTTTTATCTATAGTTTTTGTATTTTAACAAAAACAAGTTTTTGCTAAATTAACAAATTGTTAGAGACTAGACTCGGAATCTCTATCAAAGAGATATCTAGATTAATAACTAGATAAAACTTAGATCTATACTAGATTTAATATATAGAACAAAAGACAAGAGAGAAAAGAGAGAAATAAAACAATATTAATTATATCAGATTGCAGACTTTATATCTAGCAAGAATTGATTTAGATCTAATCTAGTTTAACTTAGATTTAATTAAGATCGAATTTAGAAAATTAAACAAGATTAAAATAAAGAGTTATTTAATCAATAGACGTAGTTAACAAATTGCTAATCTAATATTATAATAGTAGCTTTTTTCTACAAGATAGAGTTTTTGCGAGACAATTAAAACAATATAACAAATTGTCGAAGAATCGAAAAATTAAGAATCGAGAAGATTTCGAGAAATAGAATAGAACAAAACAAAATAACTAGATTTATTAAATTAGATAGAAACAAGACAAGACAAAAACAAAACAAAATATTTAAATTTATTAAATTAAGTTAAAATAAGAAACAACAAAAACAAGACAAGATATCTAGATTTAATAAATTAGATAAAATAAAATAAAAAGATCTCTATTATTTGAACAAAATCTAAGCAAGACTAAACAAAATTAGATTAACTAAGTTAAAATTGAACACGTTTAAAGTAACAGAATACTATCGAAACAAAATAGAAAAATCTTTGTTATCTAAACAAGATTTAAACAAAACTTGATATCTAGATTTATTGAATTAGATAAAATAAAGCAAAAAAATCTCTATTATCTAAATAAGATTTGAATAAGATTAGACTATTTTAGTTAAAATTGAGTGCGTTTAAAATAACAAAATACTATTAAGACAAAAAAAAGATTTCTGTTATTTGAGCAAGATCTAAGCAAGATCTAAATAAGATTTAACTAATTTAATTAGAATTTAACATGTTTAAAGTAACAAAATACTATCAAAGCAAAATAGAAAAATCTCTGCTATCTAAACAAAATCTAAACAATATTTGAACAAAATTAAAAATATTGTTTATTCTTTTTAATATTAATAGTTAGAAACAACGCAGAATACTATATATAATCTCTCGACAATAAAGTTGACTAGATAGTACTTATTAAAAGTTTGTTAACAATTGTTCAAAAGATTAAAAGATTCTTAGATAGAAAAATAATTTTTTCAATTAATATAGTACTTAAACAAAATAGAACTAAAATATCTATTATATTTGAAATTTAAAATGCTATTAATATATTAAGATTTTTTGTTATTTTTAACAACAATAGATTTACAAGATTTCTAATATTGTTTAAATAGAAGATCGATAACAATATAATTAACAAAAATAGTATAGAAAACAAAATAAACTTTTATAAATATAAATAACTCGAGTTCGACAACTAAAGAATTTTTTTTAAAAATATATTTTATTTTAAAAAGATCGATATAACAATTGTCTAATTTAATTGCAAAACAAATAATATTAAGATTCTTAATATTAAGTTAGATTTTGTTATTTGCAAAAAATTTAAAACAAAAACAACAAAAACAATTAATATTAAATTTATAAATAACTTAAACAACAAATATTTTATCGCGTAGATACTAAATAAGTTTTTTTATTTTTTAAATAAAATTTTTGATATTAATTAATTAAATTCGAGTCTAAGTTATAAGATCAAATAGCAAGAATTTTAAAAACTTAAAACTTAAACATAAATTTTAAATTAAATTAATTAGAAAGAGCAAAACAAAAATTGTAAATAAAAAAATATTATTAATAACAAACTTAATATTTAAAAGCTATTTAGTTTAGTTATTCTATATATAGTTAACAAAAATACAAAAATAATATTTTATAATAGTATTAACTTGTTTGATCTAATTGTTAGTCTTAAAATAATATACAATAGATAATTTAATATTAATTTTTAGTATTTAATAGAAATATTCTTAAATATCGAAGATAAATTGTATATCTTAATTAGATACAAAGAACTTAAATAATCTATAATATTTTTAAACGTAAATGTAAAAACAATTGATTGTTTTTTTTATTTTTATAGAAATAATTGAAACTAGATATCTTATTTTAATAAAACAATTAACAAAAACAAAAACGTATCTATATATAATATCTATAAAGATATTAGACAATAAAGAATCTATATAATTTATAAAAATATTATATTAATAATATTTAGAAACAAAAAGAGAACGCAACTATTTTTGCGTTTTTTGTCTAAAAAATTTAAAACAAGTATATATATAACAGTTTTGTACAAAGTGCTAAATATATTTATAGATATTAGATTACTAGTAAACTTGATTAATTAATTTATAGTATTTTGTTTTTTTTAAATAGTTATCGACAATACTATTATAAGCAAACTAAATTACGCAAAGACAAAAACAATTTAAGTTAAAGATATATTTTTTTTCTCAAAAATACAAAAAGTTAAAATATTCTTTATATTTAACTAGAGAAATTCTATTGTAATAATATATTTTATTGCAAAATATTTTAAGTATTTAAAATATAAACTAATTGTAAACTTTAACTTAATTTTATAGAATTTAAATAGAAATATCTTCTAAATTTTTATTAGAATTTGAAATTTTTTAATTTAACTAAAATTCGATATTATTAATATCGAATTCCTCTATATCTAGCTCTATTAAAACTAATATAACAAAAAAAGCTAAAAAAATCAAAAAGAGATATAACTAAATAGAATCTAGAGTAATAGCTTAATATTAAAAATCTTCAACAATTTTAAAATTTAAAATATAAATTTTTAAAATTGTCTAATATTAATATAGATATTAAAAATGGAAAATATTTTTTTTTTAGAAAAAATTTCTAAGCAATATATAAAAGTATCTAATTTTTTGTCGATTTTGTCAAAATAATATATAATTTGATAATTAAATTAAAATAGAAATTTGTTTTATCAAATTTAACAACAATTTAGTTGCTTAATTAATATAAAATTTTTAAAATTTTTATAATTTGTAATTATCTTAACAAAATAGATTAAATTTTTAAGCTCGAAGCGCTATTTTTTGAATATATAGACAATAGTTATAAGTTTCTTATTGTAGATTTTATAATTACACTTAACTAAATTGTATTTCTTAAAAAAGTAAACAACTAAATAAAGAACTTTTTCTTTATTGTACTAAGAAAGAATGTTTTCAAATATATAATTTGAAATATTAATTTCTATTACAATCTTGTAGTCTAAATTGTAGTAACAAAATATTATATTAAAAATAAAAACTTTCTTTAAAATAGTAAATATTAATTGATATTTTTTAAATTAGATAAAGAGTTGATTTTTTCTAATTAGATAGATTAACAAAGCAGCTATCTTACTATAGTTGTAAATAAATCTTCTATAGAAATTCGCAAATTCTAGAAAGCTTTAAATATTCTTAATATTAATTAGAATAAATTAATTAACAATAATATCTATTTTAATCGAATCTATTTTGATTTTTTTAATAATAATTATTAATTCTAGATATAGAACTTAAGTAACGTAAAACTTGTATTTAATTATATCTATTTATAAATTTGCTTTGCGCAACTTTTAAAAAATAAGTTTAATATAAACTTTGTATTTTAGTTTATTATTATTGTAGATTAGAATATTATTTAGATAAGCAATACAAAATTTATCTAGAAACTCTTAAAAAGTTTTGTTAATATATTTTTGAAACAAAATAAATTTATTATACAAATCGAAAAATATAATAAGATATTCGAAAAGTTTAAAACAAATACAAAAAACAATAAAAGTTTAATTTTTTTTTCAAATATATAGTCGATTAAACGCTAAAATAATATTTAGTTTAATAAAAATTTTAACTCGACTAAAACAATTTAGCGTTTTAGAAATTAAAGACAAAGAATATCTGTTTTTAACTATAATAGTATTTAGATTTCTATAGTTTACGCAAAATCTAAATCTATTTTCAAATTTTTTAACAAAAAAAACAAAAACTATTGTTTAAAAACAATTAATTTAAATAAATTTCTTGCTAAAATTCTTATCTAGATAGCAACAAAGTTCTAGAGTTTTATTACAATTTATACTGTACAAAATAAAGACTAAAGACTAAATATTTTTTTTAAAATAAATAATATAATTGTAGAAATAATAGAAGAATAAGATATTTGTCTCTTTTTTAGAAAAAATATTAAAAAACTCGAAATATTTGAAAAACAAAATTGTAGTTAAATTGACGTTCTTGCTTTGTTAATAGTATTCTAGATTTTTTTAAGTAGTAGAAATTATTTAGTAGAGTTTCTTTTTTATTTGATAAAATACTAGACAATAATCTCGATTATAAATATTAATCTTAATATTCTTATAAAATAACAATAGTTTTAAGAAATTTAATAAATTAGAAAACTAAATAAGATTTAACTTAAATCTAAGCAAATTCTCGATTAAATTTAAAAAAATATTTATCTTTCGAAAAGTAATACTAAAATTTTTAATAATTTTTGCGTAAATAATGCAATTAAATTTATAAGTTCTTAACTCAATTATATTAAATTGTATAAAAGATTGTTTAACTTGTTTCGTATATTGTTTAATAGAAATTCTAAAAAACAAGAAACTTCGATACTTAATTTTCGAAAAATATTTTTTCTAAATAGTTTAAAAAATACAACTAGAAATTTCTTACTTTAAACTAAATAAAACAAAACAAGACTTAAAATTAAAATAGATAGATTGTTTTTTATAAACAAAACTAAGTTGCTTCTAAAAAACAAAACTAAATTATTTTTTATAAATAAATTGCTTTTTAAGAGCAAGACTAAATTGCTTTTAAAAAGTAGAATTAAATTGTTTTTTACAATCAAATTGTTTCTTGTAAACAACTAAAATACTAGATATCTTCTAATAAAACAAACTTAAACAAAGCGAAAAAATTTAATTGTTAAAAATAATAGCAAGAATATTTTAATTTTAAAATTCTTATATATGTTGAAATTTCTTAGAAGACAGAAATTTTTTTTTTTTTAAATAATACTATAAATCTTAACAAGCAATTAATAATAATATTTAAGATAGAAAGAAAAAAATATAGTAAAAATATTATAATTAAATTTTGTGTCGATAAAATAACAACAAAATTACAATAGATTTATAACAATAAAATATTAATTAAGTTCAATAATATAGAGAAATAGTCTTTTGATATAATTGTTAAGAGTTATAGTAATTTCGACAATATAAATAATATTGCTTGTTAAGATTGCTTAACTATTAAAATCTTAAAATCTACAAAAATGAATTAATTAATAAAAAGAAAAATTATATTGTTGCGTAAAAGATTTATTAATAAAAGTATAAATTAAAATTCTACAATTAATTAAAATTATAGTAGAAATTCGAGATTAAATTTAATATAAAATAGAGAAGACTATTATATAACTATTCTTAAATATAAAATTAAACTTAAAGAGTTTTAAAATTATTCTAATTAAGAATTTTTTATAAAATTGAAAAAAAAATAAGAAAAAAAAAGCTAAAAAACAAAAAAATATATAGATTGATTTTCGAACGCAACTTTGCTTAGAAACTAGATTTTTTTTGCTAATAGTAAAATATTTTTGTTAATACTAGAAGTATTATTTAGATCGACAAAACAAAAAGAAAAAGATTTCTTATTTAAATATTTTTTAGCAATTTTATTCAAATATTACAACTTATAGTAGTAGTATAACTTTTACTTATTGCAAATTTCTTTAATTTCTAAAATAATTAAAAATTTGTTTTAAACAATAGCAATAGCAAAACTTAAATCTATTAATTTGTTAAATATTACAAAGATTGTTAACACAAAAAAAATAACAAAAACAAAAAAAATAATACAAGATTTTAATAGATTGCTAATTTAAATAGAATTGTTTTTTAACTTAATAAGAACAACAACAATTATAATAATATAAGACTAACAATATTTAAGTTGCTAAAATTTCTTGTCGATTTTAATAAAAACTTAAATCTATTGTTAAAAAATAAATAATTATTTGTTATTAAGAGTTTGTTAGAATATAGCAACAACTTAAATAAAATAATTAATATTGTATTTTATACAATTAATTAGTAAAATCTTTTTTATTTAAAAATATTCTTTTTTCTAATAGAAGAAATTGTAATATTCGACAAAATTAATAGAGTTTTGTTTTAGAATTTTGCGAAAATACAAATATATATCTTTCGATTTAAAGAAATTGTTATAGCAATAACGCAAATTTTAATATTATTTATTAAAAAAAACAATAATACAAAAATTATTAATTTAATATTAATTTATAAGATTATAATTTTTTTTATCTATAGTAAATTGTAACTTTGCATAGACAATTTTAACTTAATTAATAAAATATTAATTATAATTATAATTTATATATTATATAAGATTTTGTTTCTATATATTTAACTAATTCTTGTTTTTTTTGTATTATAATATATCGAAAAGTTTCTCGAATCTAAAAACAACAAAAGCAGTAATATTTATAGAAAGCAATAAAAGTTGTATAATATAAATAGATTAATTGTTTATAGTTTAAGCAACAATTTGCGTAATTGCAGTTATAGATATCTAGTCTAATTTTATAGAAAAAGAGCTTAAAACAAACAAGATAGAAATAATATTAATATTAAATTGTACTTAATTCTAAAACTCTCGAAATTAATATAGAGTTTCGATTGAATTTTAAATAATTTGTTAAGCAAATTTCTCAACAATAAGTTTGATCTTTAATAAGAGTTTAGAATAATCTATTAAATTAGTAGTTAAATAAATATTAATATACTTAAAAAGACTAGATTTTAACATGTAAAAATATTGCAGAAAATATAGATTTTTTGTAATATTAGAAACTAGATTTAGAATTTTTATTAAAAAGATATCTAAATTAATAACTAAATAGAACTTAGATCTATACTAGATTTAATATATAGAACAAAAGATAAAAAAGAAAAGAGAAAAATAGAACAATATTAATTATATAAGATTGCAAACTTTATATTTAGCAAAAATTAATTTAGATCTAATTTAGATTGATTTAGATCTAATTAAGATTAAACTTAGAAAATTAAGCAAGATTAAGATAAAAAGTTGTTTAATCAACAAACGTAATTAACGAACTATTAATCTAATACTATAATACAAATTAAGTTTCTATTATTTATTAATATTGTTAACAATATTAACAATAATCTCGAATATTATATTAAAAATATCGGAATATTATAATACAATATATATAAAAATAATAATAATATAAATTTAAATCTAATTGTTACTAATTACAGACGTAAAATACTATAGTATTAAATTCTTTTTACAAATTATATAAATTACAATAATAGATTTAAATAGTTAAACTACTTTATAATTAACAATTGTTTTAACTTTGTTATTAACTTCTATTGCAAGTATTTAGATACAACAAAATTTTACTAAATATTTAAAATTTCTTTTAATTAAAAATCTAATAAATAGAATAATTTGTATTTAATACTTTTTGTACTTTTCTATTATTGTTATTAAATATTGCGTAATATTTATCTATAGTTTTTGTTATTATATCTAGAATTAATCTCGAAAATATATTGTTAATATATTATTATTGTTGAAAATTATTTGCTATATATTTATAGTTAAAATTAAATTTAATATATTATTTTGTTTTTTGTTATATTTAATAAGAATTCCGAAAATATATTATTAATATATTACTATTGTCGAAAGTTAATTAATATATATTTGCAATTTTTGTTATTACTTTTATAGTATTTTTGTTAAATATTTTATAATTGTTTTTTCTAAAAAAAATTTAAATTAGAATTTATTTAATATTTCTAAATATATATACAACTATATATAAATTGCTATTAAAATATTTTTATATTATTTTCTCTTTTTGTATTGTAGATTTAGATAAATATATTCGAATATAATTAAAATTCGACAAATTTCGATTTTTCGATATTGTTATTTTCTTTTGTTATTGTTAACTTTTTCTTAAATTATATAATTAATTAACTCTCTAAATTCTTTTAAATATAATTAATTTTTCAATTTTTTTTAAATATAATCGATTTTTATTTTGCTATTAATTTTTCGATTTTTGCGTTATATAATTTGAATTTTTTCTTAAAATTAGAGTTAGTAATCTTTTGTATTTTTTTTTTTTTATATTTGATATTTTTTTAAAATTAATTTAACTTTTTTCTTTTTTTAATCTTGTTATTGTTTAACAAATTATTCGAAACTTGATTTCTACTATTTAATAATTGTTTAATATTTAATTTTAAGTATTAAATTATATTTAATAGATATATTTAATACTAATTAAAGTTAGTTAAAAATTAACTAGAATACTATTTGTAATATATATATTTTTTGCTTTATATATTATTGTTTTTTGTATATTTTGTTTTAAAAAATTTTAATTATTTTTTCTATTTAACGAATTTATTCTCTTGTCTAATATATATTGGAAACTTTAGTTTTAATTCTTGAACAATATTTAATATATATTTAATATTAATCGAAGCTTGTATTCGACAAGTATCGAAAATTAACTAAAATTAACTAAAAATATTAACTAAGGAATTCGATATTACTTTGTTGAAGCTTGCAAATAAAAGAGAAAAGTAATATTATAATTTCAAACTAGATAGACTTTATTTTTTAATTATTTTTCGAATTTTCGTTTTTTAGTCTCGAATATACTATAGATAATGTCTAGTATCTTGATATCTATAGTATTTATATCTATTTTCTATATATAGTTAGTTCTATATAGCTAGTATTCTTGTTAATTAACTATATACTAGTTATTAAAGCTCTAATTCTAACAAATATAATTATTAGATTAAATTAGATTTTTTATTTTATTTAATCTAAGAATTTAAATAGACTTCTTTGTTTAACTTGAAGCTATTTAATTAATTGTATTATATAAATTAATTAAAATTAAATAATTCTTTTTTTGTATAAAAGTACGCTAAATTCTCTACAAAACAAAGTACTTCTTATAAAATTTATATAAAATTTAGTTAATTCTCTCGCAAAATCGAACTTAACAATTAGTTTATCTATAAATATATTCTTTAAGTTTTTAAAATATAAAAAAATTGCTCTATTAAGTATTGTATATATTAATTTTATATAATAAAAAATACTTAAGCTAAATATCTAATATTTATCTAATATTTTAGAATTGTATTAGAATTATTCCTGTTTCTATATTAAATATCTATATATTTTAAGTTTTTCTTTATATATTAATATTAAGCAACAAAAGTTCTATATTTAATTTCGATTAATATAGTTTTTAAATATTATTTAAATATTAATTTTGTTGTTTAATAGTTTTAGATTTTGTTGTAGTTATTAAAGTATTAGTTATTTTCTAAAATTAAGATCTTTAAGTTTTCAAAAAACTACTTTTTGAAAAATCGATAACTTAATTATTTTTTGCTTGATATAATTTTTGAAGAGATAGAATTAAAGCTTATATTAAATGCTAGAATCTATGTATAGAATATAAAATAATTAGATATATAGATATATTGTTTTTATACTAAACTTAAAGTATATATTAAAATCTAGTGTTTGAACTGCCTTGGTGTTTGAGGTGCAGCTTACTAAGAAGTGCTTGCCGATTCTTAGTGAGGCACCCACGGTTAGACCAAGCAGGGACAACCGTTGTGAAAGTGCTATAAGCGACCAAACTGTGTATCTTCGATAACCTTGAGGCTTGTATGCTAGTCACTTGTCTGCCACGCCTCACGTACATAATCGTATTCTCTATAGTACATTATATTCTAAACTGAAAATTGAACAAACTTTAACCAGACATCTTATGTATATATAGAAATACTCCATCTTCTCCCATGATCCTTAAGACCGGCGGCCCTACCTGTCACCGTGATGGTGGATATCTCAGGCTTCGCAAACCCTGCATCAAGCGACCTCGGTGTTGGTTCATACTGTCACGTCAGGGCCATTCTTCTGTTTGCGCATTCGGTCGTTTTCCACTCCCTCTTCTTCCTCAGACGCAATGGCTTCAACGGGAGAAGGTCTCCATCTCCGGCTTCGAAGCCTGCTTCAACAACCGCCCACCTGGGGATATGCCACTCGGCGAGTGTATAAAGATACTCGTGATAGGGCTTACTCCGCGCGGCGTAAATGACTGAGCTGTCTGTAAGGGTCCTACAGAGCGTCATTGCGCGGCGTATCGGATATAGTGGTAGTGAGGTCGGGTTCTCCATAGGACCCAAGACTATTGCCGAGTGAAACCCTCAAGGCGATTCATAGCTCGAACTCCTCAGATTCCGCCTGACACTCGGTCCTGACGATAATTCATGACGTTCGATCTGCGCGTCTCCACGAAGTTCTGGCACCACGCCCGCCTCATCGGACAGCTGATATCGCGTTCGACTGTCAGGCTCTAGTCTAGCATCTTCGCCGTCTAGTTGGGCTCGCGGGTTGCCGTCGGCCTCCTGCATTGGTTGCGCCTGGCTATAATCCATTGTGCTTGTGGCTGCTTTCTTTGCTTTCCTCCTACGCCATAGCATGAACGCTAGAACAGCGAGACCGATGACAGCGATTGGGATGACGACGCCGACGGCGGCTTTGGCGCCTGTGGACAGCCCGGATGATGCCGGCACGGCAGCGGGAGATTGCGTTGCGAAGACGGCTTGGCCGTTGCTGGTGGAGACGGCAGCTAGAGAGCCCCTGGCTGAGGAAACGGTCTTGGTGGGGATCACTAGGTCCTTAATGGTGGGAAGAGGAGCGTTTGCTTTGACAGTCCATCCACCAGAAGAAGAAACGGGGCATTTGGGAGGAAATTCAGTCGGCGAGTATGTGGCTAGGGATACGCCCGTTGGGGTCAGAGTGTCCCATTGGCTTGAGGCTGTCAGTTTCTTTCCACCACGGGAAATGCAGGAACCATACCTCTGGAGGTTGTAAAAGTCGGGGGTTATTGGCGTTGGAGTGCCAGAGATTCCATACACCGTCGAAGTCCCTGACATGGTTGGCGCAGAATAGGATACAATACCGTATTTGATCCCTTGTTCTGGCCATTCGTATCTGTTCGGGAATTAGCTTTCATGCGCTTGCCAGGCTTTCCCAGTCTCTAGTACATTACGGCTCCGCTCCACTTTTGGTTCATCTGTGGACCTAAGACTGCGATCTGGTTATCGAATGAACGGTTATTGGTGTTGCATCCGGTCTCAGACAAAAATAGCGGTAGCGGATAACCTAATGAGCCATTGTACAAATTATCGTAACCGGATGTAGTGAAGGAGCCCGGATCACACCACGAGTAGTCGTTTAGCCCGAAGAAGTCGATCGTAGTTGCATTGTCCCCTCCACAACTAAGATAGTCCCTGAGATTCGCATATATCTCCCTTGTATCACCTGAACAGTAACCCACAGGGATTTGCCGCATTTGTTGCGCCTCCCTGTAAGCTTTCACGTCTCGAGCGGCGGCTTTGAGGAAAGGCGCAGCGCCAGAATCCTTGTCTGTAGTAGGTAAGCATTTGGCGTTCAACGACGTGCTACGGCGGGCTCACTTTGACCGATGACCTCGTTCCCTATGTCGACTGCCAGAAGATTGTTGTACTGGGAGAAAACGGAAAGGGTTTTGGTGAACGTGTCGAACAGACTTTGATTCCAGGCCGGTTGAGTCTGAAAAGCCCCTTGTATTAGCTATCCTAAATTCCGCAGTTCTGTGGGTACGGGAGGTATCCAGGGTTTGCAGCTTATTACAGAGGCCCGGTGATTGTTCATACCCTATCGATCCCCATGTCAATCGTCCACAAGCCTATGATCACGTATATGCCAGCATTCTCGAAAATCTTCATGCAAACAGTATGGTTGGCGGTGTTATCCACCGCGTAAACGCGGATGGTGTTGACAAGCAGCGTTTTCATCAGAGGAGCGTCGAGGGCGCATTGTTCGGGATTCGCGAGGACGTCTACCGCAATCGTCGCATGCTTCGAGGCTACAGCTTTGCTACCCATGTCATACACCATGCCTTGAACAATGTTAGTCACCGGAACGGGGTGTGGTGAGTGCCCATGACGCACCCTTGATGAAGAATTGCTTGCCCGAGCTGTCGAACAGTTTGGAGCCTGTTCCTGTTACCGGTAACAGTGTCTGCGCGTTGGCTGTGAACAGACAGAGAAGCCATGATAAGAGAATAGTCTTCATCGAGGTTCCGGTGGCACAGGCCATGGCAAGAGATGTAGACAAAGGATATAAGAGGGAACGACGAGCACACAACGGCGAGACATATTGGAGAGCAGGTCCAGTGGCTTAGGATACGCATCCATCGCGCCAGGCTAGAACAGAAGCCCGCCATGGTGATTCGAGATCTAAGATTAAGAGAACAGGGGTCCTGACACGCTAAGCCGAACTTGGTAGCAGTGCCGCAGACGGGGAAAAAGCGAAACCCCCTGGCGTGTGCGCGCGCCATAGCAAAAATAAATCGGTTTTACATGTATCTGTGAGGAAACAGAGTTGGCGGCCTGCCTTGCTGTATGGGTATCATGGTATAGAGCCTTGTAAGCTAGCATCATACTAAACCACCGTACCAGGGTGTCAGCGACCTATGGTAAGAATCGATAACTCCAGTCATCTACCTCCGTATCAAACACTTGCTCTTCTCGGCGCCATGGTCCTCCGCAGATTCCTTTTTTCCTCCGTTTCCTCCATGACGGGCAGTAATCCCTGATCCCTCAACTTCGCCAGATACTCCTGGCCGTACTTGTATCCAAGCTGATAGATCTCATCAAACTTCGCAAACTCCAGCGTTCCGTACGCGTCAATAGGCGGCCGCATGTATAGACACCCAGGCGTGCTCTTGGCTCGTTCCAATGCGTCGATACTGCTGACATAGGCGAGCTTGGCTTGAATCTCGGAAAGCGTGGGTGGATTTGGGTGCGAGGAAAAGGGGTTCCATCGATTCAGCAAAGCCCAGGCACCCGAGAGCGAGTCTCCAAAGGTTTGCGGGACATCGTCATACAAGCTGCCAACGTCGACGGCGAAAATGACATCCGCACCGAGAGACTTCATATGTGCAACGGTGAGATTGTCAACGTAGCCGCCGTCCAGAAGCATGCTGCCCTCGTCGCATAATGGCGGTATGAGGCCGGCCAAGGACATGGATGCACGCACATATCGCCAGACGTAGCCTGAACTGTGGAATTCCGTGCGAGACTTGCTGATGTTGGTTGTGTTACAATAAAATTCGAGCCAGAAGTCTTCGATCTGGGAGTTGTGGAAAGTTTTGAAGATGCCACGGTTGAATTCGTGGCCGGTGGTGTAGGAGGCGGACGGATAGGTCAGGTCCAGGGCAAAGCGCCACATGCTTCCCATACGGCCGGCGAACTTTTTTGCTCGGCCATACATAGGCACGACGTCTGCGTCGCGGGCATACAGTGCACCGATGAAGGCCCCTATTGAGGTACCGCCCACAATGTCGATAGGGATGCCTGCCTCTTCGAGAGCCCGGATGACTCCTATCTGGGAGATGCCTCTGGCTCCTCCGCCGCCGAGAACAAGACCGACTGACTTGCCGCAGAGTCTTCTTGCCAGGCGGTGGAAGTCGCCCTTGAAAGGAGTCTCTGCCGAGTACAATGGCGTTTGCCGGATTCTTCTTGAAGTGTACTTCTGAATCTCGGCTTGCAGGACTTGAACTCGTTGCTTCAAAGCCGTACCGAACCGCTTGATTTGTGGGCCTACGGGTTCCGAGTCATTACGAAGAGCCATCTGTATGTGGTGATGGCCGCCATTGATCCAGACCCGATTTCTCAGCCATTTCCGAGTAAGGCCTGGCGGCGAGTATCGTTCAACGTGTAGCAAGACCAACTCTTTTCTTGCAGTAGTCTTCATCCCAAGTAGAAATCTTTCGTATTCGCCAATGCTCGGTGACTCCTCCGCAAGACCGACTAAAAGGATACAGTCGGCTTGCGTGATGCACGTCTGCGTCCACGGCGAGTTGACATTAGTGTCAGCGATGTACAAGAGCATACCGTATCTTTCTTCGAGATCGGCCAGATACTGCGAAAGCTTGAGCTTTCCCATCCTCGAGAAGGCATGCCGGCCAAGGTGGTTCAGAATAGCTGCTTGGTTGAGCGAAGTAACACCATTGACGACGCCTATCTGAGACAAGGCGTTCAATAGCCTGCCCCCAAACTCCACGACAGGTACGCCAGCTGTAACGGGTAAAATAGCGGTAGTCCGAAGGTTCACCGTTGATGATACATTTTTAGACGAGCCACCGTTGATCTTCTCTTTGCCTTGATCGAGCAGGGGATCCTCGATCAAATCTCGCATACGCTGAGCGATAATCTTCGATACTTTCATCGTGATACCAGGGTGTTCCAAGGCGAGGCTATTGAACAAGGTCCTTGGAAATTTGGCCAGCTCAGTATCCCGAATGGCGTGTAGAGTTGATGGTCGTACTGATTCTGTCATGACCTCCAGCTCTCCCACGCTCTCTCCCTGGCCAAATTCTGCGACAACTCGTACTGCGTCGTCATCCTTTTCATATATCGATCGCAACCTACCATTCAGCACAATATAGATAGCATCGCTTTCATCGCCCTGATGATGTATGACTTGGCCAGCATTGACTTGGATCCATTCCAGCGCGAAGTCAATGTGAAGAATTAACCTCGGGAGGAGGCTGGTAAGTCGCTTTGCCATTGTAAGCAGCACGATAGGAAATTTTTCCACTAAGCGCTCTAAAGAAGCTCGAGGAAGGAAGCCGACGTAGACATCTGTTTTAGCTCGCACATCGATGAAAGATCGGTAAGCCGATACCGTGCCAATGTAACCGGCTAGTCCTCCAGGTTTGATGAGATACAGACTCCTCCGAGCCTGGGGTTTCTTACTACTGCGCGAGGCACTACGAAGGTTTGATTGTCGAGCAGCTGTTCCCACTCTCCTGTGGGGAGGCAAATAACCATCGGTATGCTGTACTGTGGTACCACTCGAATAGGACGCATGATCTGCGTGGCTCTCATCCGAGCCAACGCTGACATCCAAGAAGCCATCAATCACATAGTAAAGACCAGGGTTCCGTTCGCCTTCTTCGACAAGCACTGCTCCTTTAGGAAAGTAGACAATCTCAAGCTCATCCCTCATATCACTCGTAAGCTTGCGAGCGTGAAAAGGGCCGCCCCCAAAAGCGGATACAGAGCTGATGGACTCAGTATCACCGTCTCCAGAGCCCTCATATGGGTCCATGAAGCCGAAGGCGTTTGTGAATGTCGCTTTTTGCCGCTGAGAATCATAGGACACCATGCGTGGGGATTGGTCTACCGATGACGATGCCTTTCTCATGGCTCCTCTGGTATGTGTTAATCCTACAGCTGTGATAATACATTCCAATATGGATTCGCGGAAGATGCCGTCCTCGTCCAACGACTCTTGTCGACGGGCTTGTAGACCGTGATGATGTGGGGATGGCCTGAAGGGATTGAATTCTCTCTGAGCCAACGGACTGGTCATTGAAAGACTTTCAATGGAAGACAAAGGAGCATTCTCCGAGTCTTTGGATGACATCTGAGGATGACCCGGGTGTCTTGCCCCAAATCTTGACATCTGTATATTAGTGAGCAAATCTCCAGGATCAACATTGGTCTTCTGGTTAGGGCCCTCAAGGCCGTCCAGACTTTTGGCGGGAGAATGCTGATGCGTTGCCGAAAGTCTCGCTTGGATGAGAAGGTCTTTTCGAAGATTGCTACTCGATCTCCGTCTCCTAGCCGCTCCCGGGTTGTGTAGCGCGATGCCTTTCATTCCCTCCTCAATCGAGCTCAAACGCTCTTTCTCGGTTGCAAATTTGTCTTTGAGCCGTTCTAATGCAGCCCCCCGCAAGTGATTGGGTAGGTCATAGCTAGTGTATCTGTTCATATGTCGCTCTGTTTGCAGAACTTCTGACGTGAGTCCAAGGTACGAGTGTGCTGTGGCTAACGTGACTCGCTGCAGCCGAGTCAGTATGACCTGGACGATGTGTGCTGTCGCTTTTGGGTAGACTCTAGTTAGGCGATGGAAGGCTGTCGCAGGAATGATGGCAATTGTGGTATCTGTAGTCGCTCTTGCAACGATATCAGGGTGCACAGATTTTGCCTTTCGCGCCTTACTGCCATCGTGATGCCGGCCTTCTGGCTCAATTTGAGGATTGTCATAGATCTTCGATGGAGGGTCAAGAGACAAAGGTGGAACGTGTGGCATCCCATTGTCGTTTGGCCCAACCGACGAATGGCGGTTACGCTTCTTCGGAGGCTGAGATAGATGCCCGTTTGTTTCTACAGGCGTCGCCGGGACCGAGTCGGGCGTAACCGTCGGGAAGCCTGCGTTTGATGTGCTCGAACCTAATCGCTCTTCAGCGTCCCCTCCATGGCGGAGTTTGAGGTCCTCGGTAAACAGTGAAAGAATCGAGAATAGCGACGACATGGGTGCGCCGTTCTTGACCTCTGTGAGAAGCTGGTATCCTTGATGCTCTCCCTCCAGTGGTTCCTCTTCATCTTCGAAGAATTGACCGCTGCCACTCATCCAGGAGTCGCTTGTAGCCCGATTGTTGTCTCGGCTAGACTTCACGAAGATCTGGACCAATCCATCAACTACCAAGCAAAAGCCCTTCTCCTCTTCCAACAGTAGCGTTTCTCCAGCGATCAGCTTTCTCGTCTGCATGGTCCTTGTGAGCTCGTGGAAGACGGGACGCTCTACTAATATTGTATCAGTGTAATTCTGCCAGAGTGCCGGAACTCTCGCGCCGCTTACAATAGCCGAAGACCTTGATGGCACTCAAGAACTCGTCGAGATAATTGGCCAACCCGGGTTTCAAGTCTCCATCCTGAGTGTTCGGGAAGAGGTCGATATGGGGTTCCTTTCTGTGGGGCTCTTGTGGTAGTCGAGTATACATGTTCAGGAAGCGGTAACGGACGATCCATGAGACGAGGGACCCGAACGCCAGCGCTATGAGCATCCTAAGTTGCGTCAGCTCGCTCTCAAGGGTGTTTATCCAGTGGTCTACTCACAGTGTCGTGAAGTTCATCGTAAAGGTCAAGCTGGTGGAGAACAACTTGAAGAGCAAGGTCGGCAGGGTTATCGAACTGAACGTCACTACCCAATACAGAATTGCAGGTACGAGCCGGGCCAGGAGTAGAGCAAGGACCCCAAGGAGACCGAGCCATGACCGCGATGGACTGCCTTCCTGAGCGGTCGCTAATGCTGAAGGTAGAGGTGATGCTGAATTAGAAGCGGTGCTAAGGAGGGAGCTTGAGCCGGTTGAGCCTGTGGGGGCATTCCTGTGAAAAGACGCTTCCATAGCGGGGTTGGATGTGGGGGATCATGCTGCTTGTTGGGCAGCATGCCGTCTGTCGCGCATGAAGCTTCGCTTCTCGCTGTGGTACGAGTGATGCTTGTCTTTACCTATGGCCATCATAAGTTGTTGAAGACCAACCAATAGCGCACGCATCGCATGCTATCAGACGCTGATTGTGGGGACTCGCCGAACATCTACCGGCGGGATCACGTGACCAGGATGGGGTTTGGGGTCGGCATGCGCTCAGGTCATGTAGTAATCGGTTACCTGGGAAGCATCATTGTGCTCAGACTCGTACGACAGTCAAGAAATTGCCATCATGTGGACGATCACAAGGACTTTGCAGACAACCAGAGGTAGAGCCAACGGTCAATAGTGGATGCAATATGTATAGAGAATCATCCGAGATCTATCATCTCCTCGTCACAACATCCGCTTTCCCCAAAGCTTTCTCCTGACGACCTCTTTACAGACCCAGTGGGTTCTGAGCAGATGGTTTCTTCTCGCCGCTCTCGCCTCCGTGGGAAGCCCCTCCTTGGGAGGTTGCACCCTTCGCGGTATTGCCAGCACCTTTCGTGGTGTCGCTCACGGTGTTCGTCAACCCGGTGGTGGTGTCGCCAACAGTCTTTCCGAGGCCACCGACTATCTCCAGTGATCAGCCTGCACCTAATGTCGGTGAGGAGAGAAAGAATAACGCCTTACCAGCGTTGCCGGCTGTGTCCGCCACGCCGCCAACAGTTTTGCCCAGGGTGTTTGTTACGCCGCCGAGGAAGCCTGGTCACTGATTCAGCCACTCACGGCGACTGAAGGATGGAGGCGATGAGTACAACGTACCGCCTGCCTTGTCTGCCATGTTGAAGTAGAATAGAGTCTGCTTGAGTGTATGGTGGTATCGTAGAAGCTGTGTCCTCGTGAATTGGGACAAGTGACAAAGCGGATGAACAGTCTTGAATGTACGTACCCTTCAGGGAATGTACCAGGGAAAAACAGGGTGAGAGAACAAGTAGCGGAGAGGTGGCCTTTCGACTTATATCGGATTCAAGGCCTGGACTGAGGGGTCCTCATGCCTTGACATCATCCGCGGCCCCACCACAGCACCCCCACCAACCACCAAGGGAGAGAATGAAACAGACTTTGCAGATTCCATGCAAGCCATCGTAGCTTTGCTCTAGCCCCTCGGATCCTGAAACCGGATTGCTCGCAGCATTCAACCGTTCCCGCAAGCCCTCGAAGCGATTCAATAGGTCCCTGCATTCGTGATAACGCTCATCGCGGGCCTCGCTGCGCACTGATTCATGGGGAACCTCCATTCGCACTTTGTGGGAGACGGCTACTGAGCATCACGGCCTCGGTACAAACGGTAAGACTTATCAGGCAGGAGGCAGGTGAGGCTGCTTTCTGAAGGGTGAACCGTGAGAGGATGGCGCTCCAGTTGAGCTCCAACACCAGACAACGAGTGCATCCCGTCAAATCAGATGCCATCCTCTTTACTGAAGCATTGGCTTCGATTTCCCAGTAGGGATCGCGCTTCTGCCAGATCATAGCCGTCCGAGCGAACGACCAAGTCCCAGACCGAAACGAAATCGGGTCTTTGGGCCGTCATTTTGATTGAGTATCTCCATGTGAATTCACTCATTGACGATCACACACCTTTCGTCCTTTGACCCAGACTCCCTGTACATTCCGATCGTCTCCTGTGAACACCCATTTCGCAACTTTCTCACTCCACGTCTCTTTACCCCAGATCTCGATGGGGTTGTCATCCTCTTCTCCATGTCGATTGTTTCCTTCGGCCGATCCAGAATCGATGAAGTTGTTGCACACGATGAGCTGGGCATCCCACTCTTTACCCACCTCAAAGCTGCCAACCTTGTTGCCAAGACCAAGACATCGAGCACCGCCAATAGTGGCGAGATGGAGAGCCTCTTCGACGCTGAGCTTCGTCCTTTCTGCCTGATCGGCTGTCATCTCTCGCGAAGTGTTCTCCTCCGCACGTTGCAAACCTCCGACCGTCTCAGTGTTCTGACCCTGCAACGATTGGGACTGCACAGCTGACAAGATGCGGCTGACACCGATAGCCTCGCGTGCTGCTGTCAGTATCGATGGACTCCATCCTCCGCTAACATCGGTGCCGAGGCCTACTTTAATACCTCGGTCCAATAAACCACGAACGTAGCATAGACCGCTGCTGAGGTAGCTGTTGCTGACCGCGCAATGGCTGACTCCTGCACCGCGCTTCTTTATCAGTTCTGTCTCTTCGCGGCTGAGATGTATCCCGTGCGCCAGTACTGTGCGCGAGGTCAACAAGCCATGGGCGTCGTAGACCTTGGTATAAGAAGCTTGCTCCGGAAAAAGCTTCTTTACCAAAGCAATCTCATCGACCGACTCGGAGATGTGCGTCTGGATTGGCAGATTGTTCTCCTTTGCTAGTCTGCCGAGCCTCGAAAGACAATCTTTCGTGCAGCTGGGCGCAAACCTTGGTGTAATGATAGGCGTGATCAGATCATGATCGGGATCCAGCTCGTTCATATGCTGTATTGTTTCCTTCGTCTTCGTTAAAGCGTCGTCCGGGCCGTCATCACGATAATAGTCAGGGTTCTGATCGCTGTCCATGCAAACTCTTCCTATAAAGGCACGCTGCCTCTTACCATTGGCGATGTCCGCCAGAAGGTTTGTGGCTGGGACGTGCACCGTGCTATAGTACGCCGCGGTCGTGGTACCATGGGCAAGACTGCGGGAGACTGCACGTTTGTAGATGTGTGCGGCGCGATCTAGAGAAGAAAAGGAAGACTCTATGGGGTAGGTGTATGTTTGCAGCCAGGAAAGAAGTGTGGTGCTGCCAAACAGGCCAGTGTTGGGATATTGGGGGGCGTGAGTATGAGTGTCTACAAATCGGTCAGATATGCGTTAGGGGTCTTCTCAGCTATATGAGATGGGGAGGAGAATCATTAAAGATGCAAGGAGGTAAATTTTTTTCCGGGCATGTTCAGTGTTTGTTGGGCAGTAAATTCGTTCGTACACTAGCTCGACGCAAGAACATGCTGGAGTAGCAAAGCTTCGTTGGCTCGAGATGCCTGATACTGCCCCCTTATAGACCTAGCTTTAGGGGAAAGGAACATCGGAGTCCTTCTCGTCTGAACCAACTCCAGCAGACCAAGATTAAGGTACAGGAGGATGAAGTCGACTGATTGAGTGCCATTCATTCCAGAAACAGCAGAAGAACAGCTGGAAAGGATTCCACGCCTCGCGCTAAGGCACCATTACCGAATGGCTGAGAAATTACTTTATGTTGGTGAAATGAAGAGAAACCGTGAGATGAAAGCAGTCACAAAACACAGATGGCACCATTAGGATACTATGCACAGATAGAGAAGAACGGTAGCCGGTAAAGGATGTCTATCAACAACTCACCAATAAAGCCCGGAAACCACCACCCTGCCCCACCATTCCCGCCTACCACGCAGTCCCACTCCCCGTCTTTCCAACCATGCCGTCTCACCTTTTCCAAAAACGGAAACTGCAGTCGCACGTCTCCAGACCCCTGTGCAGGTTCCATTGGCTCGTCTTCTCCGCCTTCAATAATGAAAGCAATAGTACCGTTCTCATCAACGCCAATGACAGCTTTTTCGAGGACTTTCAGCCGCCCAAGTGAGGGAGTCCAGAGGAAATTTCCGGTGTAGAGAGTGCGTTTCAAAGGTAATTTCTCGGAAGGACCCATTTTGAGCCTGCTTGCGGGGGGTGATGGCTGCTTCGTTGAGAGGAGATTGAGTACCAAATAGTTAGCGAAATTTCGATGAGATGAGCAGGAACCTGATCAAAGATGCGCAAAGGAGGACGATAAGGAGCTTTGTGCAAGAGCCTCTTTATAGCAAAGAACACTTCACTTCTAGAGGGGAAGTCAGTCTACGTATACTAGTTGTAGAGACTAATCATAACGAGTTGCGATTATTGAGCAGAAAGTGTAGGATAGAAGTGAACCCCTGGACATGCCAGATTGCGCTTGTGGCGCTAAGAAGCTCTGCCACCAAAATTACCTTAGCTTTCGCGGTATAAGGTACCTTACCTTATCTTAGTGTACTTTAGCCACTTCAGGGTTATTTGAGGACGACGACGTTGGGTTTGCTTCCTGTCCATTCTCTGCGTGACGTGTCAAAACCTCGGATAGAGAATAAATTCGTAAGAGCTCTTCTCAAGGAAGTCCTATAGCGGGCTTTCGCCCATCAATACCTTGTAGTACGCTCACTCCGCATTGTTTGCACGTGTCCGGAAACCGGGACATCACAACCCTGGTCAGCCGGAGAACCATGACCACAAGATATAGAGTGGAGTACGCATTGAAGACCCATCGAAGAGATCAGCTAGTATGTCAAGTACATGACTGTGGTTGTTGGTGGCCATAGCTTGACTGATTGTCATTCAATAGATAGAATGGATTAAGGGACTTCTCACGGTCCCATTCGTTTTACATTCGCAGCCCACAGCAGCTTGGGATGAAAATGGAGGATCTTCTGCCGTCGTGGCTAGGATGGCCTCGACTGCTCATCGTAGATACGCTGAAATCATGCGAGACGTAGAAGCACTTATCAACGATCACAGTAAGAGGATTTGCCTGCCAGCATGCTGCGTTTACTGAAGCTTGAAAGTCGAACACCAGAAGCAAGGAACACATGCAAGATCGAAGATGAAGTTGTTGGTCCCCAGTATTGGTATATTCTTCACTCCTTTGTTGCTCGAAGAAGCTTTTGTCTACCAGGACAATCGGCGAAGGATAAGCTCAAGACGATTTGTCCCGCCATCGTTTAACGACATACGTCTGACACTTAATACTGCTCAGATCTTGGGCCTATTGCTTCACGGGCCTTTGGAACTTGTAACATTTGATGGAGATGTGACCCTATACGATGACGGACTGTCGCTCATACCGGACAATCCAGTCATTGCAAGGGTCCTGAGACTACTATCAAAAGGCTCGAGAGTGGGCATAGTCACAGCGGCGGGATACAATGAAGCCTCAAGGTACTATGAACGGCTATATGGGCTTCTTGAAGCGATCAAATCGGCTGTCAACAGCCATCAGCTCACAGATCCGAAGCTGGTAGTTGTCGGCGGCGAAAGCAACTACCTGTTCACATTTGATGCAACCGAGGAACATCTCCTCAGATACATTCCCAGGGATCAATGGATGCTCGATGACATGCTGACATGGACCGACAAGGATATTGCTGCTCTTCTTGATGTTGCTGAAGGGGCTTTACGGGAGTGCATTCACAACATGGACCTTTCGGCGGAGATACTCAGAAAAGAAAGGGCGGTTGGTATTATACCTCGTGCAGGTCCAGGAGCCGAGAAGTTCACCCGAGAGCAGCTCGAAGAGACAGTGCTGGTCGTGCAGCAGATCGTCGAGATGTCGCCCGCTGGAAAACGACTACCGTTCTGCGCCTTCAATGGTGAGCGAGAAATGCAAGCATTGTACCACTACACTGATGATGTGACCTGTAGGCGGTAATGATGTCTTTGTGGATATAGGCGACAAATCCTGGGGCGTACTTGCTTGTCAGCGCTTCCTTGGTGAGTTATGTTTCGCGAGTAACTGTATCCCCCTTTTGAAAGTAATGAGAGCTTCGAGACAATGGGCTCGATGCACGGACTCAGAGCTGGAATGCTGACTCCACAATCTGTAGGGGGCATCGAGGGTCGCAGGACACTTCATGTGGGTGATCAGTTCTTGAGCGCCGGTGCCAACGATTTCAAGGCAAGATTAGCTTGTACCACTGCTTGGATTGCTTCACCAGCGGAAACCGTACAATTACTGGACGAGATCTTTCGGCACAGCGGCTGAGCCAAAAATACCGGAGAATGTGTTCACGCAACGTCGATGGAACGAATGACCAGTAACAGGCCGTTACTGTTACTGAAGCGGAAAACATTAGGAACTATACTGATCTAGTCGGAAGACCCTGAGAAAGCGACACGAGAAGAATTTTCCTCGAGTGAGTCAGCATCCATTGGCGCCAGCGCATAAGATAGATATGTTGCGGGTGGTGCGAAAAGAACGGAAAGGGTATACTGGTAATGATTCCCTCCTTCCTTAGGGATCTTCCGAAGTCTTTCGCCAGAGCTCTCAAGATCAACGTGATACTCTCAAGCCTCATACGAGTAGCTTGTCATACGGTTATTCGATACTTTAAATTACCTCACAAAATATGTTGAGAAATACCAAGAGGCTAGTCCACGAGGGCTGACTCCTGTTGTCCCACCAAACCTGGCACAACGAAACATTCGATCGTCTTAGAATCCCGACTTCGATGCTCATCGGCGAGAGCTCAAACACGACAGGAACGAAATGCAATATATCTGAATGTGCGGTTCAACGGTGACTCACTATTTGGCGACTTTCCTTGGAGTGTCCGAGAACGAAGCCCATGGGTTAATGTTCAAGAACCTCTACTATCTACAATGGTATGTGCGATATCCGATATCCTTGAACAAGCCATGCTGAGACTGATATAGGTTCCTTGCTCTGCATGCAATGAGCTTTGCAATCGCCATCTTCATCACGAGCCGGCGGAACGGTTCAGCTTCAGCGTAAGTCGCACGGGCATATTTCCCGTACAATCAGACGTACTCTCTTAAGTTCCTAACACTTGTCATCTTGGTAGACGTCTGTGGACCAAGCTCTATTGTCTGATCCGCTAGGTCATCGGTGCGGCAGTCTAGTACAGATGGGATATCCATACACAGTTTGTTTCTACGGAGTCGGTGCTTATGACAGATTTTATAGCTCTTATGACAGTTCTTGCGAACCTTGGGAGTTGGATTACTTTTGAAGCCGACTTTGGACTAATCACCTTGGTAGGCTCCTCTGGGCGGATCTCAAATGTCTGATTGGCTTTGGCATCGGTGCAGCAATATGGTATCAATGGAGTATCCGTTCGAATTTTGTCTCCACGGAAATGGTGCTTATGGCGGATGGGATAGTTCTGTCTTTCGTTCTGACGGATCTTACGAAGTGGCTTTGTTACTCCAGACGGCTAGATGATGGGCCCAAGTCATCGCAGGCTTTGACCGAGCAATAACGATGGTATTGCAACCTTCATGTCCTGCGTTGGTATAGTGTATTTCTCCGGGGCCAATCGGGTCATCGGAAGGCCTTCTTCAGGCCCCCCTGTTGGTGTCTTGATCGTGTAAGGAAGAAGACATGACGGTTTGCCTCCTTAGTCCCGGGCGTTCAGTGGCTGTACAGTCCATCGATAATCTGCTCATTCGATTCTCATTATTGCCAAAGTACCCGTGAATCAGTTCTTTTCGCTGCATGGAATACATGGGTGTGCAGTGCTACTTTGATTAGTACATTAGCAGCAACGGTTCAGCTACTGGACCAAAAACCCTACCATAGTGACCATCAACGTAACGATGTCTAGCCTACCGTATTGGAGAAATGCGAACCATCCGAACCCAGCAGTCAGTGGGTCGAGGTTGCTAGAAATGCCATCCAGGGCGAGCAGTCTACGGCTACTTCCGTATGGCTTGTATAAACGCACAAGGCCAGATGATAAGCCGCTTTACCACTTTGCGATTTCACATTCTCAACAGCTTCGTCCACGCCGCTCCACGGGTCACCCAGGTCTGACCCAAGATCTTGGAGCTGTCCTCTCGTCGGCGATATGGTGTGCCAACACTCAAGGAACCACTTTGGCCCAATACTATGGTCTCGGTCCGTGAACTTCTCCACTATGACCAATGATTTATATTCCGGTTGATCTCGACTTTCTGCTCTTGGAGCATCATGCCATCATACAGTTTCATCGTCACCGCTCCCCTCTCCATCGCCATCATTCACGATAACCCTCTGTGAGCCCAGCACCTAAAGATGTGTATCGAACCGCAAATTTTCAGACCCCATATTCTGTTGCTGTATAGTCCACATGATGGTTTCTTCAGGGTTGACTGGATCAGGCTTACATGGCCCGATGGCATGCACACCACAGCCTATTTCAAGATCCTGCGCTTGAGGGATTTCCAGTATCGTTAGTGGTGGGCTGTGGCTCACGATTCGCGATTGTGCCTTTAGGCTTCAGTACCTGAGCCTCTGCCACCATCACAGCGCCAGTAGATAGCTTCAAACATGGTCCCTACTTCTTGTGCGGCTAAGTCGACCACAGCATCTTCGGTGGGGCTCAGGTGGCAAGAGAGATGACCTGGGTCCGGCAGGGCTGGACCTTGTGTTTTTCGAGTCCGGCTTGGCGTGCGCTGCCGCTGGGCTGCTTCAGAGGGGTCGGCGAGGGTAACATTGGGGACATGGAGTGCTGAGATAGCTGATGCTAGCTGTGCGGCGCCGAAGCCACAACCCAGATCAAGCGCTGAGCCGCGTGATTGGGGGTTGCTGTTGTGGTATGAGAAGGCGATGTTCTAGAGGCGCGGCGGGTAGACGGGGATTTACTAATTCTGCGCAATCCGGGCAAAATTGGTGCGAGCTTGCCATAGCCTACAGGCGTCAAGGATGTCATTAGTATTGAGGATCGGTTGTCAAGTCCGCTCAGAGGTGAACAGTCCACTGTGGTATGTGCTGGCGGTCATAGACACTTCGTAGCTTATCTTAGAGGTGGATGTCAAGTGTCTTGCAATCTCCTCCTGCTGAATTCCCCTTTGTGATGCATTCGTGGTATTGATCAGGAAGGCATAACCGAATAACAAGAGGTGGCAGGTTTTGACGCAACATAGATAGCCGTTGCCTCAGTACTTAGACCTAATGCTTAATCTGCAATGCCACTATACAACTTACTGGGACTAAATGCAGTAAGATGCCACTTTTAGTGGGATTTTTTTTTGGCATTAGGTCTTAGAGCGAAACTCCCAATTTCCAGCATTCTAACACTAACTTTAATAATAATGTATCAAATAGACTAATTGTTGGATCGGGTTTCGGTTCCAACTTTAGAATTCGACTCGACTAGACTAACCGTCGGGTCGGGTTTCGGTTCCAACTTTAGGAATCGACCCGACCCAACAATTCCAACCCTAGGAATCGACTCGAAATCCGAGTCGATTTCTATTATTTTGAAATCGACTCGACTCGACTCGAGTCGATATTCGATTCAAATATTAGGAATCGAATCAAATTGCCAAGGAATCGAAAATAACGTTATAATGCCAAGAATTACTAATTTTAGAATTTTTTTATATTAATAAAATGCAATATTTGCATCTATAGACTCTATAGATCTTATAGATGCAATTTATTAATAAATTGTATATTTTGCATCTATAGACTTGTTACGCTAGTACTTTCTTCGAAGATATTAAGGTAAATTGTGCTATTAAAAAGATTTGTAGACGTCTTTAAACAATGTAAGCAATTATTTGATAACAAAGATTACAACTATAGACAATTTCTATATTTAATAAATCTTAGAAGAGATTCAATAAATTAAAGTAACAATAAGTAAAAATCTATAATAAGTTGAACACAATTTATAAGAAAGTCGTATCTTAATTTCTATATATTAAAAAAATATTAATTGTTTGTTTTATTTGTTTGTCGAACATAGCAAACATAATTGTTCGCAATATTTGTTTGTCAAATATGTTAAATATTATACTTAGATTGCTTGCTTCTTAAATATATTAAATATAACAACAAATTTGTTTCGAAGACATAGAACTTAAATTACTAATATAGCTTTAATAAGTTTATAATACTATTTTTTTTCTTTAGAATTTTTGTCTTGAAACTCAATGTCTTCTTATTATGTCTTCAAGAAAAATTAATATCAAAAATTTCTTCTTTTGAAAGAAAGATTTTTTCGACGCTTTAAGTTTAATATTTTTAGCAATATATTCTTGTCGTAATATAACGAGATAGAGATAGAATTCTAGTTAGTAGACAACTATAACAACAAAGACTTATCGCGATATATGCATAAATCGCACTATACAATCTAATAGTATATTAAGTAGCTAAGATTTTAAAATCTAAGTAAAAGAGATAGCATATATATTGCAAATAGATTGCTAATATTAATAATAAACATTCTCAAATTTATAGTCTAATATTATTTGATTATTCGACTATATACGACTTTCTTTCTTTTAATAATTGTTTCTTAATTATTGAATCAAGAAACTTTTGTTTTTGTTTGTACAAAAGTTGTAATAAGAAAATAAAAAAATTGCTTTTATTTTTTCAAAATTATTAAGTTAAATTCTTTGTTTCTTTTGTTACTCGAATCGATTGCGTAAAGAACATAATAAATTAATTCGCATAAAGTTTTTCTTAAATTTAAAAAAATTATTTGATCGAAACTAAGTACTTGATAAAATTAACTATTGTGAGTTTTGTTTACTCTCTAGAGACAATAATAATAATAATAAGTTTCTTTAACGTAAATCTAAAAGATTAATTTAAAAAAAAAGTAACAATAATAAAGTAAGTTGTTGTTATTGTATCTAAATTAAACTTTTTAAAACAAAAGATAAACGTATAGTTTTAAAAATTATTTTTAATCTTAAAGTACTTAATTTAGATTGCTAACTTAATTTTAATTTATAACGTTTTTCTTAATTTCGAATCAAAATAACAAAATTTTCTCTTTTTTGCTAAAACAAACAATCGAAGACTTAATTTTTTTATTTATAATTAATTAAATAAGAATTTAAATTGTTCTAGATGTTAAATTAATAAATATTAAATATTTTAAAGTTTCTAAACATTATAAATTGCATTTACGAATAAAATTCAAATATTTTATTTTTTATCTTTTAAATTTTTCTTTATATTAATTTTACGTAATGTGTTATACGTTTTTAAGTTTGCTTTATTAGACAATTGAATTTCTTTGTATCTTTAAATAGTGTTCTTAATTTCTTTATTACTTTTGTCAAATTCTAAAGCGCACGTTTTATAATAACGTCTCTAATATTGAATATGAAAAAAAAGTCGATAGCAATTTTGAAACAATAAGATATGTTAGTTAAAAATAAATTTAACGAAGTTAAGTTTTAATAAGTTGTAGCAATGTTGTTTCTTGTATTTATTCGAAGATTCTCTAAAGTTTCTTTATCTTTTAATAAAGTTATATAGACAAAAAATATCTTAATTTTTGTATTAATTTCGATTTTTAATTTGTAATAAAAGATTTGAAATTGCGCAATTTGCATATCTTTAAATTGACAAAATACATTCGCTTAATACAATTTTTATTTTAGCAAATTTTTCTTTGTTAATTTAGTTTCTAGTATTTTTTTGTTTTGTTATTTTTTTTTATTGTTTTTTGTACCTATATGTCGATTTAATTATAAAAATTATTTAGCAAATATTTCTTGCAAAACAAATTATTTTGTGCAACAAAAAAAACAATCGATTGCAATTGTTAAGACTCTTAATAAATGTTTTAATTTACGTCGAAATTAAAGTAACGTTTTAACATTTAATTTTTATATTTTTTAAAAACTAACAAATAAGATATTGTTAACAATTTATGCTTGTAATTGTTTTGTAAAAGCACATATATTATATAAGAATTTAAATTTACTTGCATTATTATTTGCAATATAAAGAACAAACAATTAAAAAATTATTCTTTTCGTTAATTGTTGTTTTTTCGTTAATAATGTAATATTATTTGCAATTTGTTTTGAAATTGCAATTATATTTAATACTTTGAATTAACAATTAAATAAGCGAATTAATTTTAATAAACAATTATTTTATGTTGATTTTGATTCGCTAAATCAATATTGTCTATTATTCGAAATTAAATATCAACTTATTAAAAATTGTTAAATAAGAAGATTAGCTCTTCTCTCTTATAAGCGTACTATTTTAGAGAATCTTCGAAGACAAATAAACGAACATTAGATTTAAAGTTCAATTTATTTTGTCTTACAAATATTAGATAATTGTTTTGTTTCTTATAACACTAAATTATTTGTCTCTTAATTTAATTATTAGAAATTCGATTTATTTTTAATAGAAATTTTAGCTTTCTTTAATAAGCTATATAGACAATCAATTTTAACATAATTGTAATTAGATTTTTTTTTTGCTTCTTTATTAATATAACTAGTTTAATTAGTTAAAAAACTTTAATCAATATTGCTAAATAATAGTTGATTCGATATTGCAAGTTTATATTTACTTTTATATATAAATAGTTCTTTGTATTGTTTTCTTTGTTTGTCAAAATAAAGATAACTATTGCTTTTAAAAAGATTTTTGCGATTTTAATAATTAAAGTACGTAGTTTTGTCGTATTGACAACTTTAAATAACTTAAGATTTAACGAAAACAATCTTAATATCGAATTTTGCAATCGTAATAACAAAGAAGAAGCTTTTTTAAAAAAATCTAAATTTTGATTTCTTTTTTTGCTTTATTTTTTATAAATTTTGTTATCTTTAAACTTCGACTTTAATTTTAATTAAAAAATTAACAATTTAATTTTTTTTGTTTATTGCTTTAAGTTCGCGTTCTCTTTGTATCTTTTGTAGAAAAAGACAAAATTATTTAAACTTTTGTTCGACAAGTTTTTTTTAATTTTGCGTTTAGAATTCTTATTAAACTATACTTTTAAAAATAATTTTTTATTTTAATTTTTAAAAGCTTTTGTTCAATAGACACTATTGTATTTTTAAACTTTTTAACATTTATTTTATTGTAATCGTCGATTATATAGTTAGCAACGCATTTCGATTCTATAATGCGATATTTAAGTCGATTGTATACAACTCGATTTAATTTCTTTAAAATTTTCTATAGATCTTAACGCTTCTTTGCTATTTATAATATTGTTTTAATAATTAATTAATCTATATTTTTAAACAACATATTTGCAATCTTTGATAATTATAGTTTATAAAATTAAATTTAATTATTTTGAATTTGCAATCTTTTGTTTTGATCAATTTCTTATGTTGCGTTCTTTAATTTTTGCTATAATAAATTATTTATTAATACTTAAACGTTTTTATCAATTGTTTGTTACAAATCTTGCGTTCAATTTTTAATTATTTTCAAAATATTTAAAACTATGTTTCGAAGATTTTTTAAACGTTTTTTTCTCTTATTGCTAATAGTTTTATTATATTAAAGTAAAATGTTAACTACTTAAATATAAACGCAATTTCTAATAATCAAATTGTTTTTTACAAATTAAATAATTGTTTTTTGCAATTTGATTTAAGTTTAAGCTTAAAAAGTTTGACATTACAACATTCGTAATTGCTACGATAATACTTGCTAACTTTGTGCTTAAGATAATTTAATTAAAAAAGTTAATCTTTAATTACAAAGAAAATATATTAACATTATTAAATTTTGATTTGTGTCTTATTTAGTAAATGCAAGTTGTTGCTCTTTACAAAATCTTTTTGTTAACGCAAATAATAATCTTCGTTTTTAACTTTAATTTTTTGATAAAAATTAAGAAGTTTTTTTCGCAAGAGATTGTTTACGTTTAATATTTTATAATTGTTGCTCTAAATTTGTTATAATACAAACTTAATAAAAAAAAATTTATGCAAAAATAATAAATTAAAAAAAAGAATTTTGTAAATAAAAAATCAAGTTATTAAGTTGTTATATTTTTATAAATAAAGCAATAACTTGTTTTAAATATTTAACAAATATAAAGCTTTATATACAAAGAATCTTTACTTATAGATTTAATTATTGTTTGCAACATTTATATTATCGATTACGCAAAAAAAATTGTATTAATATTTATTCGTATATTAATTTGCAAACAAATATAAAGCTAATATAACTAATATATAATTTTGTTACTTTTATTGTTAAGAAATATTATATAAAAAATAATTAAAATTTGTTCTTTATAATTTGAAGAAATTCTTAAAATTCTAGAATTTTAAGTCAAGATTTGCTATTAATGCTTTTAGATTGCTTTTTAATTGTTAATTTTAATTAATTAAAATAGACAAACAAATACTAATACTACTTGCTTGCTTTTAATTAATCGAAATTGTTAATATTTCGACTTTTTAATTTTTTTGTCTTTCTATTTGTTTTTTTTAAATGTTCGAAATTATAATATTTTATAAATTACTTTATATAATTAAATTACTTTTTAATACTTATAAATCGATAAATTTTATATTAAAGCTTTTGCAAATAAAACAAATATAAAGATTCCAACTTTTTTTTCTTTCAAAAAAAATCTTACACTTTTGTGTAATTTAAATAATTGTAATAAAATAGCAATAATATAATAATTGCAAACAATCTTCTATTGCTTTAGTTAAATTAATTCTTTGTCTTTTGCATAAAATTATTTTTTATTTTTTTATTTTTGTTTTTTAACTTCGCAAAGATCTAAAGATTTTAATTTTTTGTTATATATCTTTTTAGTTAATTTTCTAAATAGATATTTTTAAGTTTTGTGCTATTAACTTCTTTCAAAATATAAAAGTCTTTAATTTTGTTTTCTTTTTTTATCTTAAAGAGATTTAATTATTGAAAGAATAATTTTACGTTATATTTTTTATTAAGTTTAATGTTATATAATAAAATCAAGTCTTTAATTTAAAATAAATGCGTCAATAATTAATAATTATTATCGAAAAAATTCTTGTTCGCTTCTCTAAGACAACAAAGACGCAAAGTTACTTTTTAAACATTTTTATTTCTTCTTTTCAATTGTTTTGCTCGCAACGTTAATAGATTTGTTGTTAAATAAACTTTTTCTTAATTTATAATATGCTAGATTAAATACTTTATTTTAATTAACAATATAATTTTGTATTTGAACTTAAGATAAAACGATATTTTTTTAATAAATTTTTAAATTGTTGTTTTATTAATTTATAATATTGTATACAAATGTTGTAACTAATTTGTAAAGACTCTTTTAATTAATTTAAACAAAGCATTAATAATAAATTTATATTCTCTTTTTATTATTTTATTTGTTTGTAAATAATAAGTTAACATTAATATTTTTTGGATATTATATCTTTTTAGAAGTTTAATTGTTATATTAACTTTGTTTTTAAATTTATTGTTTATAATTATTTTTTTAATATATTTATATTGACAAAAAATATTCTTTTATAGAAATTTTACTATAACAAATGTTTTAAAATTTAAAATTGCTTTAACTTTTATTTATTTTATTAAATTATTTCGAACAATTATTAAATTTACTTTAATAAACGTTTTTGCAATTAATATATAAATACAATTTATAATAATCTTTTTTTACAAATTAAAGATATAAATTAAATGCATAATTTTCTCTTATTTATTAGAAGTTTTTCGCTAATATTTATTGCAATTTGCGACATACTTCTTGCAAAAATTAAATAGATTTTGTTATTAATATTAATTTATAATGCGTTGATAGATATTTTTTTTTCTTTTATAATTACTCTTGTTATGCAAGCTTTTTACAATTTAATTTTTGTCTTTTATTTAATTTATTATTTTACGCAAAAATATATTCTTGTTTGTTTTTCAAAACAAACGTTTTTCTTTTATTAAAAAATAAAAAGTATAATTTTTAAATTTGCGAAAATTCTTTTAATTTATATTTAATCTTTGCAACGAAATTAAATATTAAACAATTTGTTCAAATTTATCGAAATATTTATTTTCGAAAATGTTTTTGTTTTTTTTTAGTATTGTTATTTGTACGAGGCAAACGCAAATACAATTCAACTAATTGTCGATAAAATTATTAATATTTTTCTTATTAATTTTGTCAACATTGTCGAACAACTCTCTTAATCTTTTTAAAAATTTGTTAATTGTTATATATTTTTAATTAAATATATGTTGTATATTAAAGTTAAAAAGACAAATTTAAATTAACTAGCAAATTACTAAAGTGTTAAGTAAATTTGTCGCAAAGCAATTAAATTAAATTATTAAAATATTTGTATTAATTTTAATTATAAATCGAATTTTATACAATTAAAATTGCACTTTCTTTAAAATCTTTATAAGCTTTTAACATTTTTGTTTTTTGACGTTGTATTAAAATTTTTGTTTGCTCTAGAGCTTATTTTTATATTGTAAAAAATGTTTTCTTTTTATTATTGTATTAATTTGTATTAATACGACTTTTTAATCTTTTAAGCTAGAATCTATAATTAAAATAATTTTGTTAATTAAAATAAAGTAATTTAAAATGCGTATTGTTGATGCATTTGTTAAAGCAATCTTTAATTTGTTTATAACATCTTGTTGTTCGAAGTTTCAAACAAAAATATATTTTGTTTTGAACAAACAATAGATCGATTCTACAACAATTATAAATTTTAACATTTAAATTTAATAATAGATGTATACTTTTATAAAAGCTCTAATTTTAAAAACGTTTTTGCACGATAATTATTTAACAATCTTAATAATTTTGATGCTATTAAAGAATCGTTTATTAAAATTATATATAAAATTGACAATTTTGATTTCTAACTTACAAAATTAAGATTTTTTGTCAAATATAATATATTTGAACAATTTTATGTTTATTAATATTGCATTCAATTACTAAATATATTCTAAAACAAACAATTTAATTTTTAGAATTGTTTTTTTGTTGTTATAATTTAATTTAAATTCTTTTATATTTATATTGTTTACAAATAAGTAGCATTTGTTAAGAAAATTTTTAAGAATGCATATTATAATTTTTATAAATTAAACAATCAAATTAGTTGCATTTTGCGATAGATAAGTTATTTTAAATAATTTAAAAAAAGTTATAAAAACAATAAGATTGCAACTCTTTAACGCAAGATTTATTTAATTGTATTTTAAAAAGAAATTAATTAATAACGCAATTATTATTCTAGCAAACTCTTTCGCAAACTCTTCGATATTAGAAAATATATTAGCATTTCGAATTGTTATTTTGTTTATCTTTATAATTGTATTAATTATACAATACTTGTTTTTCTTTTATTTATTTATTAGAAACTAAGAATTTTAATAAAAGTTATAACAATATTTTAACAAATTTGTTTAAAGACATTTTTTTAGCATCTTAATTATAATAAAATTTAATATTTAAGAAATTAAAAATCTTGAAACTTGTTATACTTTGTATTTTATAATACAAATTTCTTAATTAAATACAATCTTTAATTTAATTTAATTTATCTTAATAAAGCTTTATATTAAAACAATTTTACGATTAAAGAGTATTATAATTAAGACTTTTTGTTTTTGCAAAAAGAATTCGAACTTTATAATTAGCTTCTAAATATGTTTTTCAATAAAATAAGAGTCGTATTTGATGCTTAAGAACTTAAACATTAAAAAGAGATTATATTTTTTGTTAAATTTCTTTTAAAAATTCTTTGTAATTAATAACTTTAGCATTTTTTTCTAGTTTAAATACTTACTTAAAATAGAATTATCTAAATTGTTTATATTTATTAGATTTGTTTTTTAAGCTTTTTGCTTATATATTGTATTTATTTAAATAAATAAGTGCGACGCAATAAAAGATTGACAAAGAATATTAAACTTTCTAAATAATTAAATAGCGAAAATCTCTTTTATAATATATAATTAAAAAGTTCGAATTATTAATAATTTTTAAAATGTTTAAAATATAATATTAATTTAAATATTTACTTGATTTTGATTAATTATATTAATAAGTAAATAGACGCTAGTATTGTTTGTTTGCTCTAATTAATTAAAATTTTGTCAATTCTTTCTTTTAATTTTATTTCGCGATATCGTTATTCTAATAACTTTGATTTTTATTTTCGAAGATTTCTTGCAATTAGATTTGCAAAGTTGAGCAATTATATTAACTAAACAATTACTTAAAGATTTAAAAATTTCTTTAAAAATACAACGTTTTTATTTTTGTTACTAAAATAATTAATAGACATTCTTAAAATATTAATACACTTTGTTTTGTCTCTAGAATAAATTGTTAATTTTAGAGAGTTGTTGTTTATATTTACAAAGCTTATTTAAGTACTTTGCTAAAAAATTCGATTTAATAGAATTTCGTAATTAAGTTAAAAAACAACAAAAATAAAAATATAAATTATTACTTTTTTAATTAATATTTCTATATTTTTTATTATTTCTTTAAAACAAACACGTGCTTTTGTAATTTCTATTAATAAGATAAAAACATTTTGTCGAATAATTAAATTAATTTTGTTCGCAAAATTCTTGTTAATATAATTAATTTTCGCGTTACTATTAAATATTGCTTTAACTTTTATATTTTTTAGTTACATTTACGCAATTAAGCAAACGACGAAATATAGAGTTCTAAGAGATTTTACTTTTGCAACAATGTTTTTAAAATAAACAATTTTAATAGATTTAATACTAATTGATTTTATAATAACAATTATTTCTTTCTTTTTTCTAATAAGTTTTTGAGATTTTCTTTTTGTTACTATAGTATTAAATTTTTTATTAAAAAGAGAACAAAAGAAAAAGCAACTTAAATTAAGACAAAAATCTAAAAGATTTATTAATTTTATCTTTATTTTTAAGATAAAAATGCTCTAAGTTAAAGCTTTAAAATCGACTTAATTCTTTATAGTTTATAATATTCTTTTTGAATGTTTTGTTTGCTATATATAGTTTGTAGAAGTTTTTTGCTTCTTTTTAGATTTAATCTTCTAATATTTAATAATTCTTAAATTAGAATTAATTATTGCAAAAACGTTCTTTATTGTAACGTTTTTTACTTTTGTTTTTATTACTTTTTTTTTACGTATATTTCTTCTTTTGCGATTTTTGTTATCTTTAGATAATTTCTAAATCTAACGTTCTTAATCTTCGAGAATTTCTCTTTTTTTCTAATTTTTTTTTTAATTATTTTGATCAATTGCTTTATTAAGAGTTTCTAGAGCGTTTGTCGCTTAAAAGAATTTTATTTTGATTAAGCTTCTTAAATCTTTATTATTGTTTAATTTAATTTATTATTCTTTTTATTTTTCGACGAAAAACTAATATTTAATTTTATTATTATTATTGTAATTACAAGATTTCGAACACAATTTTGCGCTCTTTATTAAAGACAAATTCTTATAGTCTTTTTTTTGATTTTTGCATTATTAAGAGACAACTTTATTTCTTTATTTTTAAAATTGTTAAACTTATAACAAATTTTATTGTTTTTGTTTATATAAATTTTCTTATTTGTTATTAAAATTATTAACTTTAGACAAACTTATTGTCTATACAAATTGTAACAAAACAAGTACTTATTTAATCTTAATTAAGATTAATTGTATTTAAAAACAAATGCAAATCTTTAATAAGTATAAATTGTTTCTTAAAATAGACTCTAAATTGTTATTTAAATTTAAGAAAATACAATATACAAAGTTTTTTATAATTGCGTTGTTATTGTTTGTTAAATTATTTAATAAATTTTGTTCTTTATTATTTTGCAAACATTATTAATTTTAAAATTTTTAAAAGTTCGTATTAAGATATTTAGAATTTTATTAATTTTCGTGTTTTTAATTGCGATTGTTAACGATATTAAAAGAGCAAAGACTATCTTTAATATAACTTTCTTTTTTACTAGATTTTGCTTCTTGCTTATTATATTTATTAATTTATTTATATTGATATTCGTAATTTGCTAAGCAACTTAATTGCTATTAATTCTTATTTCTTGCATAATTATTTTATTTTTGATTAGTTTTATAATTGTCTTATATAACAATTTAAATATTATAATAATTGTGTTGTTTAAATTAATTTTATATTTTCGCATTATCTTAATGTAAATGTTGCAAAAAAAATTCTTCAAATATTACAAGAATTTAGTGTATTTATTAACTTGATCAAGTTTAATAAGCTTCGAGAAAATAACTTTAAATTATCGACTATATTTACAAATATTATTCGACTTTGCTCTTAATACGTCTTTTAAAGACTTTAGAAAAGTACAAGAGTTAATTTTTTAATTTGAATTCTTATCTTTATATTTCTTTTTTAATTTATTTATTATTTTAAATTACTTTTTATCTATTTAGACAACAATAAACTTAATAAAGTTCTTTATAAGTTTGTTGTAATATTGAGGCAACTTAATAATTTTATACTAAGAAATAACTTTATACTTATTACAAAAATTTAAGAATTAATTTAAAAAATTAATAATATTAAGTTTATTAAAGTGCGATGCTTTTAATGTTTTCAAAAAAAATATAAAAATTACGTAGTAATAAAACTTTACAATTTTTATAAAATTATTAAGTAAACTTGTCGTCGACGTAAATATATCAAAAAAAAGCTTTACAATTTTTTTATTGTTTTGAGATATCGTTTTTAAAAGAATAGCTTAATAACAAATAGTAAAAGTAACAATTACTAAATCAAAAAGATTAATAATAATAATTAATTTAAAGAATAATACTTTTAATTTGCAAATTTCTTTTTTTTCTTTGCAAAAACATCGAAGAGAGAGATTTTTTTTCTTCTTAACTTTGCGCTATTTTTTTATTTATCGCTTTTTTATCTTTTTAATTGTTTATAAGTAGATGTTTTTAATTTACTAATTCTTCTAATTAGTTGTCGATTTATTGTTAACAAATAATTTTGCGTTAAAGACTTGCTTCAATCTTTATTAAAAAAAAAAGTTTAAATAGTGTTTTTGTTTTTAAACAAATAAATTAATTATATTGCTAAAAAGCTTCTTTTAATAACATTATTATAGTTAACAAACAATTTATTATTTTAATAGTAAATATTAGTTGCAATTTTAATAAAACGTTTTAATCTTTAAATTTACAACTTTTATTGCTATTTTTAATATTTTAATTTTGTCTCTTCTTTTTTTGCTTTTTAATTTAATAATATCTTGATTTCTAAGTTGTTAATCTCGTATTTCTAATTCTTGAAATTTTTGATTTTAATAATTCGTTAAAGTTAATTTGCTTTTTATACTCTTTTCTTTATATTTTTAAATTTTTGAATTTTTAAATTTCTAAGATTGTTTTTAGAGATATATCGACAATTTGTTGTTTTAATGTTTGTTGTTATAATTAAATTCTTGCGTTAAGCTTTAATATAACAAAATAAAAATAAAATTCTAGTTAATAGACAACTATAACAATAAAGACTTATCGCAATATATATATAAATCGCACTATATAATTTAATAATGTATTAAATAGCTAAGATTCTAAGATCTAAGTAAAAGAGATCGCATATATATTGCAAATAGATTGCTAATACTAGTAACAAACATTTCTAAGTTTATAGTCTAATATTATTTAGTTATTTGACTACAATAATTATACGATATTTAGTAAGACGTATTGTATAAATAATAATTCTAAAAAGTATATAAAATATATGCAATTTAATTGTAATTGCAATTTAACAATTTTTTTAACTTCGATTAAACAAATTTACAAAAAACAAATACAATTAAAGAAAAAAGTGCGCAATATATATACAAAGTTAAGTTAACTAAAAAAACAACTAAATTTTTTAAAAAATAAGAAGAAAAAAATAATTGTAATAAAATAAAAAAATATTGACAATCTAAAGATAAATAAAGTATATTTTATCAAATTTGTTACAAAGACTTTTAAGTTGTTGTTTAATATATTGTTCGAACAATTTTAATTTTTGATTAATTAAAATTAAAATGCTATTTTTATATTTTATTTTAATAAAATTTCTTTAGAAGATTTTAATAACAATTAAGATTCTTTTTTAATTTTTAGATATTTTTTAAAATAAAATATTCTTTTTACTTAATAAGATACTTTTGATTTTTTTGTTATAAAATTTTTTCGATTTTAAATTAGTTTTTTTTTTGCAAATAAAAATAAAATATATTTTATAAAGACGTAATTAGATTTGCTAACTTTAATAATAAAATATAAAATATTAAAAATATTTTAGCGTTCTTAAGTAAGTCGAGTTTGTAATTGATTAATCTCTTAGTTTTTTTAACAAAAAACAATTTAACTTTAATATAATTTAACTTCTTGTTTAACTTTTTTGTTTTAAGATTTTTTATAAAAAGATATATTTTATTTCTCTCTTTTAGTTAAGATATTGTTTTTTATTTCTTGTTTTAATATTTAATTAATTTTTTTGTATTTTCGAGATATTGTTATATATCTTTTTTAATATTATTATTTTTTCGATAATTAATTATATTAATAAATATATATATTCTTTTTTAAAAAGATTTAATTCTTTATTATAATTGACAAAAAATAAAGTTATTTTAGTAATATTCGAAATCTTTGCATTAAGTGCTAATTGTATTATAAATAAAAGTAATACTTAATTATTATAAGTATTGTTAATATAATATCTTAAATATTGCTTAAAGCTTTAATTTGTTTTTTTTGTTTAATTATTTGTAATTAAGTAATAGATAATCGACATTTAAAGTTTTGTATCTAATAATAAAAGAAGCGTCTTTTAATAATTAAACATAAAAAGTTTGTCTTTGTTACTAGTTAATCTCTTAAATATATTATAATATTGTATAAATTAATTTAATATAATGTATTTTAGTTGTTTTGCGTTGAACTTTTCTTTGTATACAATAATATATAAATACTTAATAAATTTATTAATTATTATTAGTATCGAATTATATTTGTCTTTAATTGCTAGATTCGTCGACTTAAATAACTTAATAATAAAGTTTATTATAATTTTATCTTATAACAATTTAGATTGTTTCTAATATTAAATTTTGTTATAATTTGTATATATATTATATTTGTTTTATTAATAACTAAGATATTGTTTAATATATATTTTAACAACTTGTTTTATTTGTAAAAACTAACAATATTAATATAAAAGTTAAAGAGTTTTTGTTACTTTTAAATGCTTCTGCAATAATTTATTATAATACTTTTTTATATATTTGTCAATTTTGTTAATAAATATTTGAAGTTTTTCTTTTTTTATTAAAAACTCTTTCGTATTATCTTGAAATATTTGTAGTATAATATTTAGCTTATACTTATTTATTAATAATAATTCGTTTTTATTAATTTTAAATATACTATAATTAAACGATTTCTTTGTTTTTATATAATTATTTCTTTTGTTAAATACGTCTACTTTGTTGTTATCTTTATTTAAAGTATATTGTATCTTGAACTTGTATTATTTTAGTTTCTCTAATTATTGCACTTATTTTTTGTTTAACTATTTAATAATAGTAAAGTACACAAAAATTTTGTAATCTATAAGAATTGTAAGTTTTAACAATTTTTTCGTATATACTTTTTATAACTTTAAGAAAACTACTATAGCAAGTAATTTTTTATTATAAATATTATAGTTTTATTTAATTAACAAAGATTTTTTCCAAAAATATATTATTAAGTATTATATATCTTTATGTTTTTAATTAAAATATATATTAATAACTAAATTTAATACGTTAATTTTAATTTTACTTAATAATTGTAAATTGTATATTTTTAATATTAACTTTTTTAAACATTTTAATTTAAAATTTTAAAATAATTTCTTTTTTGCAAGTTCTTATAATTATAACGTATTTTTCTTTATAAAATTCGTTAATAATATTGCGTTTATTAAATAGTTTTTAATAAATTTCTTGTTATAATTTATAAAATTTAAAAAGAATTATATTTTTTTAATATTTATTAATAATATTTATTTTTTAATTGCTTGTAATTTTTTAAGATTTATATATACTTTATATTGTTTAACAACAAATTTAAGAAAATTAATTTTCTTTTTATAAAATTCGCACTTCTTTAATTTAAAATATAAATTTTTTATATTTAGATATTTTAATACTTTAAAAATATAATTAATATACTCTTTTAAAATTTTTAAATAAATTATAATATTATTTAAATATATTATAACAAATTAATTTAAATATTGTCGTAGTATATTGTTAATTATTTTTTGATATATTGTTAAGACGTTTGTAAATTCGAACAATATTATTGTGTATTTATATAATTTATATTATATGCAAAAAGCTATTTTTTACTCTTTTTTTGTTTTTATTTTAATTTGATTGTACGCTTTTTATAAATCTAATTTAATAAAGTATCTTGCTTCAAATAATCAATTCTAAAGTTTATTAATATTAGATAATAAATATTGATTTTTAATTGTAATATTATTTAACTTTTAATAATTAATATATAAACAAAGAATTTTATTCTTTTTTAATACAAAGAGAATTAAGTATCTTGCTTATAATTAGAATTTTTTAATAAATTTTTTTTTTTCGTTTTTTGCTAGATATTTGCGAAGTACTTCGAGCTTTTTCTTAAATAAAATATATATAAATTTAAACGTAAATTGCTTATTTAATTTAAATTTAATTTTATAATTTTACAATTAATGTTTAAAAAAAATCTTTATTGTTTTCTTTTTTTAAAATAGATACTTCTAATTGTTGTATATTTGTAATATATACTTTAGCGATTTTTTTGTTGTATTAAATAGTCTAAGATTTCTAAAAAAATTTTAATTTTTTTTATTTGTTTTAACTTTATAATTTAGTTAATCTTTGTTAATATTTATTGAATCGAACTTTATTAAATTGTTTTTTTGCGAAGATATAAATTTGTTGCTTGCGATCGATTTTCAATTTGTTCTTTTATCTATTATTAAACGTTATTAATATATAGATTAAATATAAATTATATAATTATATTACGCAAATCTAAGTATTTGTATATTTTAATTAACTTCTAAATTGTATTGCTTTAATTAAGATATTCTTAAAATAATATTATAAATAACTATTTTTACTATATTAAAAATTAGTTTTTTGTAATGTTGTTAAATAGCTATTAATAATAATTTTGTTTCTTTATTTATTTTTTTATTTTTGTTAAATAATAAATTTTTATTTACAATTATTAAATTGTATATGTTAAACTTCTTTTAAGTAAAAATTTTTTTTTTAACAAAAGCTTTAATTATAAAAACATTTATTATATTAAAATTAATTATTGCGATAAGTTAACAATTATTAATCTTAATTAATATAATAAAATTTTATATATATATTGTTAAATTTAATTGTTGTTGTTAAACTAATATATTGCATTTCTTTAATATACTTTTTATTAAAAAATTTGAACTTTTTCTTATTTTTGTGCTATAACTTTTGTTTCGAATACTTGTTTGCACTAAACTTTCTTCTTATGCTAAATTAATAACTTTAACTTTCTAGAAAATTAATTAATTTTTTCTTTGTTTTTTAAATAAATTTAGTATAAGTTGTTATAGCATTTTGTTCAACTAAGTGTTGTATATTTCTTTGTTTTCTTTATTTTTTTTAAGATAAACTTACATTGCTTAGTTGTTATTTAATTTTATTAAAAATTTCTCTTTTTATTGTAACATCGCTTTTTAGCGCTTTCTTACATTTATTTACAATTTAATTTATCTTTTTTTCTCTTAATAAGTTAGCTAAAGCGTTAAGATAATTTGTAATATTATTTAGATATTTTTGAATTTTTTTTTAATTATATTTGTTGTCTAAGTTTGTTACTAGATAAGGATATGATATTTTTAATTGTTTTGCTCTTATAGTTTTATTAAGTATTTAATTAACTTTTTGTGTAAATGCGAATGTCTTGCTTAATAATATTTTATCTAGAACTTTTTGTAACTAATTTAGATTTTTTATTAAATAGTAGTTGTTGTTCGATTTAATTTCGAGAGTATTTATCTTTATATCGATTTGCTTTTTAATATTGTTTTAACTATTATGTATCTCTTTTAACATAGTATTAATTTGTTGGCAATTTATTAAGTTTTGTAATTAATAATCTCTTCTAAAGTAATTCGATTTGTTATATAAATAACACATTTTTTAGAATTTGTTACTTTGCTTTTCTTTAAAGTTTTTTTCTTTATATTGTTAAATAAAATCTAGTTTTATAAATACAAACTTACGATAATTAAAATTATTATACTTTTAATTAAAACAAAATTCTTTTTACTAATATTTAATTGCTAGTTTAAAGAAGATTCTTGCTCTTTTTTAAAATTAATTGTATTTTTTTTTTATAATTCTTTTATATAGTTTGTTGTTAAAATTGATAATTACTTCGATAAAATTAAATATATTGTTAAGAATTTTCTTGTTATATATAATTTCGTCTTTTAGATTGTTTTTAAGATCTTGTTAAAACATTGTTATAAATACAATATTATTTTATTTAATTAAATTAATATATTTTTAAAATTTAGTTGCGTAGTTTGTTGCAAAGATTTGTTAAATTAAATACTAAATTACTTTTTTTGCAATTTGTTTCTTATTAAATGTTTTAAAGATTCTTCGAAGTTTTCTTTTAAAGTTATTAAAATTTGTAAATATTATACAAAAATTTTCGCTATTATTTTTTAAATATTTTTGTAAGTTTAACTTAAGTTAATGTTAAACTCTTTCTTTAAAAAATATTAATACAAAAATTGTTTTTTAATTTGCTAAAACAAGATAGAAGATAAAGTAGATATTTATTTGCATAAATTAGTTCTTTAAATTAATACAATCTTTATAATAGACATTAAATTTATTAATTTTGATTTTGTTATCTTTTATAATTAATAATTAACGTAATACTAATAAGCTAATATTCGAGATAGAAATGCGTTAATTTAATACAAACATTCTTAAAATATTTAAAATATTATATTAGTACTTTTTTCGAAGATATTAAAGTAAGTTGTGCTATTAAAGAGATTTGTAAATATCTTTAAATAATATAAGCAATTATTTAAATAATAAAGATTGCAACTATAAATAATTTCTATATTTAATAAATTTTAAAAAAGATTCGATAAATTAAAGTAACAATAAGTAAAAATCTATAATAAGTTAAATACAATTTATAAAAGAGTCGTATTTTAATTTCTATATATTAAAAAAATATTAATTGTTTGCTTTGCTCGTTTGTCGAATATAGCAAATATAATTGTTCGCAATATTTGTTTGTCGAATATATTAAATATTATACTTAGATTGTTTGTTTCTTAAGCATGTCAAATATAACAATAAATTCGTTTCGAAGATATAGAATCTAAATTACTAATATAGCTTTAGTAAGCTTGTAACAAAACTCTATAAACCTATAGATGCAATTTAATTATTTTCTTTTTAAAAAGTAGTAATATATTACTATAATATATTATTTTATTATAATTTAAATAATTAAATATTATTAAATATATATTGACTATTAATAATTATAATATAATTATTTAAATAGTCTTGACAATTCAAGTCGATTTTTCGGGTTAAATTTTGGTTTTAACTCTAGAAATTAACTCGACTCGACTTGATATTCGATTCCAATTTTAGGAATTAACTCGCCAAGACTTTTAGATCAAGTTGACTCAAATTGTTAAGATTCGAGTCCATTAATCGACTCGAACTCGATTAATCGATTCGACGCGATTAGTTTAGACTTGACCTATAGATTTCAACATTAGAAACCAATTAGAAACCTAATTTGATTTCTATTATTTTGGAATCGAATTAATTCGACTCAACTCGATTAAAATATTAGAAATCGAATCAAATTGCCAAGAATGTTAAGAATACTAAAAATAGTATAAATTTAGTTTAAATTTAGATTTTTTTAATTATTTTCTAGATAATATACAATAGTAATATATAATATAAAAATAATCTAATATATTTATTATTTAATTTATATAGATTAATTATTTCTATTAAATTATTAGTTAATTATTACTAAAAATAGTAGTCTTAACAATTTAAATCAATTTTTTCGAACTAAGTTTCGATTCTAAGTATAGAAATTAAATTAAATTGTTAATTTAAATTTTTAAGAATTAAATTGCTAAGACTTTCGAGTTAAGTTAATACAAATTGCTAAGATTTAGATTAAATATTTACTTAACTTTAACTTAATATTAGTACAAATTAATTGTATAAACTTAAATTTATTATATAATTATATTAAGATTTAGATTTTAATTCTAAATATTAGAATTAACTTAAGTAAAATTACTATATATAGTAATATTTATTTTTAGCCTAAGTTTTAATTCTAATATTTAGAATTAACTCGACTTAAAATAGTTAATTTACTTAATAGTTTAATCTATTGCAATTAATCTAGTATTAAAAATACTTATATTATATTTTTAATATAATAATATTAATAGTTTTATATTTGCTATATAATATTAATTTAATTATATTAATTAAATTATATTTATTGCTAGATTTTAATATATTTTGTTAATTTATAATTAATATATAATACAATAATATATTTTATAATTGTTATAATGTTAGATTAGCAATTCGCTAGCTACGTTCGTCGATTAAACAATCTTTTGTTTCAATCTCGCTTAATCTTCTAAGTTCGATCTTGGTTAAATTTAGATTAAACTAGATCAAATTTAGATTAGACTAAATTAAATTTAAGCTAGACTAGATTAGATTTAAGCTAAACTAAACTAGATTTAAATTAATTCTTGCTAAATATAAAGCTTGCAATCTTATATAATTAATGTTGTTTTATTTACTTCTTTTCTCTTTTGTTTTTCGTTTTGTATATTAAATCTAATATAGATTTAAGTTTTATCTAGTTATTAATTTAAATATCTTTTTAATAAAGATTTTAAGTTTAGTCTTTAATATTACGAAAAATCTACATTTTTTGCAACACTTTTACGCGTTAAAATCTAGTCTTTTTAAATATATTAATATTTATTTAATTATTAACTCAATAAAGCATTTAGAACTTTTACTAGAGATCGAACTTATTGTTAAGAAGTTCGTTCGACAAGTTATTTAAAATCTAGTCGAAACTCTATGTTAATTTCGAGAGCTTTAAAATTAAGTACAATTTAATATTAATGCTATTTTTATTTTGTTTGCTTTAAGTTTTTCTTTTATAGAATTAAATTTAATATCTATAATTGCAATTGCACAAATTGTCGCTTAAGCTATAAACAATTAATTTATCTTTATTATACAACTTTTATTGTTTTTTACAAATATTACTACTTTTGTTGTCTTTAAATTTAAGAAACTTCTTAATATATTATAATACAAAAAAGACAAAAATTAATTAAATATATAAGAGCAAAATCTTATACAACGTATATGTTACGCTAGTACTTTCTTTAAAGATATTAGGATGAATTGTGCTTTTGAAGAGATTTGTAGATGTCTTCAAGCAATGCAAGCAATCACTTGATAACAAAAGATTGCAACTATAGACAATTTCTATGTTTAATAAATCTTAAAAGAGATTCAATAAATCAAAGTAACAATAAGTAAAAATCTATAATAAGTTGAACACGATTTATAAGGAAGTCGTATCCTAGTTTCTATATACTAAGAAAATACTAATTGTTCGTCTTGTTCGTTCGTTAAACATAGCGAACATAATTGTTCGCAATGTTTGTTCGTCAAACATGTTAAACATTATGCTTAGATTGCTCGCTTCTTAAGCATAATAAACATAATAACAAATTCGCTCAAAAACGTAAAACTTGAATCACTAGTACAACTTTAATAAGTTCGTAACACTATCTTTTTTCTTTAAAGTTTTCGTCTTGAAACTCAATGTCTTCTCACTATGCCTTCAAAAAAAATTAATACTAGAAATTTCTTTTTTCGAAAAAAAGATTTTTTTGACGCTTTAGATTCGATATTTTTAGCGATGCGTTCTTGTTGTAACTATACAATGTCTAGTAAAATCTATTGTGTAAATAATAATTTTGAAAAGTGTGTAAAGTGTGTGCGATTTAATCGTGATTATGATTTCACAATTTTTCTTGCATCGATCAAAAAAATCTATGAAAAACAAATGCGCTTAAAGAAAGAAGTGCGCAATGCGCATGCGAAGCTAAGTCGACTAGAAAAACAACTAGATTTTCTAAAGAATAAGAAGAAAGAAATAATCGTAATAGAATAAAAGAACATTGACGATCTAGAGATAAATAAAGCACACTTTGTTAAATTCGTTATAAAGACTCTCGAATTGTTGTTTGATATGTCGTTTAAACAATTTTAATTTTCGATTAATTAAAATTGAAATGCTGTTTCTATGTCTTGTCTTAATAAAACTTTCTTAAAAGATTTCGACAACAATTAAGATTTTTTTTTTTGATTTTCACGTGTTCTTTAAGATAGAGTATTCTTTTTACTTGATAAAATACTTTTGATTTTTCTATCGTAGAATTTTCTCGATCTCGAATTGATTCTCTTTTTGCGAATAGAAATAAAATGTGTTCTATAAAGGCGTGATTAAGTTTGCTAGCTCCAACAATAAGATATAAAATACTAGAAATATTTTGACGTTTTTGAGTAAGTCGAGTTCGTAATTAACTAATTTCTTAGTTTTTTTAACGAAAAACAATTTAACTTTGACATAATTCAATTTCTTGCTTAGCTTTCTTGTCTTAAGATTTTTTGTAAAAAGATATATTTTATTTTTCTCTTTTAGCTAAGATGTCGTTTTTAATTTCTTATTTTAATATTTGATCGATCTTACTTGCATCTTTAAGATGTTGTTGTGTACTTTTTTTAATATCGTTACTCTTTCGATAATTAATTGCGCAAACAAATGCGTGCGTTCTTTCTTAAAGAGATTCGATTCCTTGCTATAATTGGCGAAGAATGAAGTTATTTTAGTGATATTCGAAATCTTTGTATTGAGTGCTAGTTGTGTCATAAATAAAAGTAATACTCAATTGCTATAAGTATTGTTAATATAGTGTCTTAGATATTGCTTAAAACTTTAGTTCGTTCTTTCTATTTAACTATTTATAATTGAATGATAAATAATAGACATTTAAAGTTTTGTATCTAACATTGAAAGAAGTGTCTTTTAATAATTAGACGTAAAAAGCTTGTCTTTGTCACTAGTTAATCTCTTAAATATATCGTAGTATTATATAAGTCGATTTAATATAATATATTTTAGTTGTTTTGCGATAAACTTGTCTTTGTATGCGATAATATATAAGTACTTAATAAGTTTATTAATTATTACTAGTATCAAATTATATTTGTCTTCAATTGCTAGATTTATTAACTTCGACAACTTAATAATAAAGTTTATCGTAACTTTATTCTATAACGATTTAAGTAATTTCTAATATTAAATTTCGTCATAGTTCGCATGCGTATTATATTTGTTTTGCTAACAATTAAGACATCGTTTAATATATGTTTCGACAATTTGTCTTATTTGTAAAAACTAACAATGTTAACGTAAAAGCTAAAGAATTTTTGTTACTTTTAGATGCTCTTGCAATGATTCGTTATAATGCTCTTTTATACATTCTTCGATTTTGTCGATAAATATTTAAAGTTTTTCTTTCTTTATTGAAAATTCTTTCGTATTATCTCGAAGTACTCGTAATATTGCATTTAGTTCGTGTTTGTTTGCTAATAATAATTCGTTTTTGTTAATCTTAAGTATATTGTAATTAAACGATTTCTTCGTTTCTATATAATTATTTCTTCTATTGAGTGCGTTTGCTTTGTCGTTATCTTTGTCTAAAATATACTATATTTTAAACTTGTACTATCTAAGTTTTTTTAATTATCGTATTTGTCTTCTATTTAATTGCTTCGTAGTAGTAAAGTGCACAAAATTTTTGTAATCTATAAGAATCGTAAGTTTTAATAATTCTTTTATGTATACTTTTTATAACTTTAAGAAAGCTACTATAGCTAGTAGTTTTTTATTGTGAACGTCATAGTTTTGTTCAACTAACGAGAGTTTTTTCGAAAGATATATTATTAAGTGTTATATGTCTTCATATCTTTGACTAAAGTATGCATCAATAACTAAATTTAATGCGTCAATTTTAATTTTACTTAACAATCGTAAATCGTACATCTTTAATATTAGCTTCTTCAAACATTCTAGCTTAAGATTCTAGAATAATTTTTCTTCTACGAATCTCTATAATTATGACGTGTTCTTTTTTGTAAAATTCGTTAATAATATCGCGTTTACAAAGTAGTTTTTAATAAATTTCTTATTATAATTATAAAATTTAGAAAGAATTGTACTTTTTTAACATTTGTTAATAATTTTTATTCTTTAATTGCTTGTAGCTTTTTGAAATTTATGCGTACTTTATGTCGTTCAACAACAAATTCAAAGAAGTCAATTTTCTTTCGATAAAATTCGCATTTCTTTAACTTAAAATATAAGTTTCTTATGTTTAAACATTTTAATATTTTAAAGACATAACTAATATGCTCTTTCAAGATTTTCAAATAAATTATTATGTCGTCCAAATATGCTATAACAAATTGATTCAAATATTGTCGTAGTATATCATTAATTATTTCTTGATACGTTGCTAAGACGTTTGTGAGTTCAAACGACATTATTATATATTTGTATAATTTATATTATGTGCGAAAAGCTATTTTTTATTCTTTCTTTGTTTTTATCTTAATCTAGTTGTACGCTTTTCGTAAATCTAATTTAATAAAATACTTTGCTCTAGATAATTAATTCTAAAGCTCGCTAATATTAAGTAGTAAATATTAATTCTTGATCGTAATATTGTTTAGCTTTCGATAATCGACACATAAACGAAAAATTTTATTCTTTTTTAATACAAAAAGAATCGAGTATCTTGTCTATAATTAGAATTTTTTAATAAATTCTTTTTTTTCGTTTTTTGCCAAGTATTCGCGAAGTACTTCGAGCTTTTTCTTAAATAGAATATATATAAATTCAAACATAAATTGCTTGCTTAATTTAAGTTTAATTTCGTAATTTTACGATTAATGTTTAGAAAAAATCTTTGTCGTTTTCTTTTTTTAAAATAGATGCTCTTAATTATTGTATATTTGTGATACGTACTTTAGCGATTTCTTCGTTGTATTAAATAGTTCAAGACTTTCAAAAAATTCGTAATTTTCTTTACTTATTTTAACTTTGTAATTTAATTAATCTTTGTCAATATTTATTAAGTCGAACTTTGTTAAATCGTTTTTTTGCGAAAATGCAAGCTCGTTACTTGCGATCGATTTTCGATTTAATCTTTTATCTATTATCGAACGTTATTAATGCGTAGATTAGATATAAATTACGTAATTATATTGCGCAAATTTAAGTACTTATATATTTTAGTCAACTTCTAGATTGTGTTGCTTTAATCAAAACATTTTTAGAACAATATCGTAAATAATTATTCTCACTATATTAAAGATTAGTTTCTCGTGATGTTGCTAAATAGCTATCGATAGTAATTTCGTTTCTTTATTCACTTTTTCATTCTCGTCGAATAATAGATTTTTATCTATAATTATTAAGTTGTATGCGTTAGACTTCTTTTAAATAAAGTACTCTTCTCTTTTAACAAGAGCTCTAATCATAAAATTATCTATTGCATTAAAATCGACCATTGCGATAAATTAACAATCATTGATCTTAACTAATATGATAAAACATCGTGCGTGTGTTGTTAAGTTTAGTTGCTACTATTGGGCTAATATATTGCATTTCTCTAGTATGCTCTTTATTAAAAAATTTAAACTTTTCTTTGTTTTTGTGTTGCGACTTTTTCTTCGAACGTCTATTTGCGCTAAGCTTTCTTTTTATGCTAAATTAATAACTTTGATTTCCTAGAGAATCAATTGACTTCTTCTTTGTTTTCTAGATAAATCTAGCATAAGTCGTTATAATATTTTGTCCAATTAAGTGTCTCGTATTTCTTTGCTTTCTTTATCTTTTTTCGAGATAAACTTACATTGCTTAGTTGTCATTTGATTTTATCAAAAATTTCTCTTTCGATAGTGACGTCGCTTTCTAGCGCTTTCTCGCACTTATCTACGATTTAATTTATCTCTCTTTCTTTTAATAAGCTATCTAAAGCGTCAAAATGCTTCGTGATATTATCTAGACATTCGTGAAAGTTTTTCTAGCTATATTCGTCGTCTAAGTTTGTTGCTAGATAAGAATATGACGTTTTTGATCATTTCGCTCTTATAATTTTATTAAGTATTTGATTAATTTTTTGCGTAGATGCGAATGCCTTGCTTAATAATATTTCATCTAAAACTTTCTATAACTAATTTAGATTTTTTATTAAATAGTAGTCGTCGTTTGATTCAATCTTAGAAGTGTTCGCCTTTGTGTCAATTTGCTTTCTAATATCGTTCTAGCTATCAAATATCTTTCTTAACATAACATTGATCTATTGGCAATTCATTAAGTTTTATAATTGGCAATCTCTTGCGAAGTGACTCAATTTGCCATATAAATAGCACGTTTTCTAGAATTTGTTACTTTGCTTTTCTTTAAAATTTTTCTCTTTACATTGTTAAGTAAAATCTAGTTTTATAGATGCGAGCTTACGATAGTTTAGATTACTATACTTTTAATTAAAACGAAATTCTTTTTGCTAATATTTAATCGTTGATTCAAAGAAGATTCTTGCTTTTTTTTGAAATTAATTGTATCTTTTTTTTATAGCTCTTTTCTACAATTTGTTGTTAAAATCGATAACTACTTCAATAAAATCAAATATATCGTTAAGAATTTTTTCATCACGCATAATTTCGTTTTTTAGATTGTTTTTAAAATTTTGTCGAAACATTATTATAAGTGCGACATCGTTTCACTTAATTAAATTGACATATTTTTAGAATCTAGCGACGTAGTTTGTTGCAAAGATTCGTTGAGTTAAATGCTAAATTACTCTTTTTGCGATTTGTTTCTCATTAAATGTTTTAAAGATTCTTCGAAGCTCTCTCTTAAAGTTATTGAAATTTATAAACATTGTACAAGAGTTTTTGCTATTGTTTTTTAAATACTTTCGTAAGTTTGACTTGAGCTAATGCTAGATTCTCTCTCTAAGAAATGTTGATGCGAAAATCGTTTTCTAATTCGCTAAAACAAGATAGAAAATAAAATAGATATTTATTTGCATAAGCTAGTCTTCTAGGTTAATATAATCTCCATAATAGATATTAAATTTATTGATCTTAATTTTGTCGTTTTTCATAATTAATGATCGACGTGATGCTAATAAGCTAGTGTTCGAGATAGAAGCGCGTTAACCTAATATAGACATCCTTAAAATGTTCAAAATGTTACGCTAGTACTTTCTTTAAAAATATTAGAGTAAATTGTGCTTTTAAAAAGATTTATAGACGTTTTTAAGCAATATAAGCAATCATTTAATAACAAGAGATTGCAACTATAGGCAATTCTTATGTTTAATAAATCTTAAGAGAGATTCGATAAATCAAAGTAACAATAAATAAAAATCTATAATGAGTTAAACACAATTCATAAGAGAGTCGTATTTTAGTTTCTATATATTAAGAAAATATTAATTGTTCGTCTTGTTCGTTCGTTAAACATAACGAGCATAATTGTTCGCAATGTTCGTTCGTCGAACATGTTAAACATCATGCTTAAGTTGCTCGCTTCTCGAACATGATAAATATGATAGCAAATTCGCCCAAAGACGTAGAACTTGAATCACTAGTATAGCTTTAATAAGCTCGTAACAGTATAAATGTAAATTATAATTAATATTTTATTAATTGAGTCAAAATTATCTATACGAAGTTACGACTTATTATAGATAAAAAAAACTTATAATTTTATAAATTAATATTAAATTAATAATCTTTGTATTATTGTTTTTTTCGACAAATAACGTCGAAATTTGCGTTATTGTTATAACAATTTCTTTAAATTAAAAGATATACGTTTATATCTTCGCAAAATTTTAAAGCAAAATTTTATTAACTTTGCTAAATATTACAATTTCTTCTATTAAAAGAAAGAACGTTCTTAAATAAAAAACACTTTATTAATTGATTATATAAAGCGCAACGTTAATTTTTTTATTTAAGTTGTTGTTATGTCTTGACAAACTTCTAATAACAAATAATTATTTATTTTTTAATAATAAGTTTAAGTTTTTATTAAAATTAACAAGAAGCTTTAGTAGTTTAAGTATTGTTAATTTTGTATTACAATAATTGTTGTTGCTTTAATTAAACAAAAATTTAACTTTATTTTTATTAGCAACTTATTAGCAACTTGTATTATTATTTTTGTTTTTATTGTTTTATTTGTGTTAACAATCTTTGTAATATTTAACGAGTTAATAAATTTAAACTTTGTTATTGCTATTATTTAAGATAAATTCTTAATTATTTTAGAAATTAAAGAAATTTGCAATAAGTAAAAGTTGTGCTACTATTACAAGTTGCAACATTTGAACAAAATTACAAAAAATTATTTTAATAAAAAATCTTTCTCTTTTTGCTTTGTTAATCTAAATAATACTTTTAATATTAACAAAGATATTTTGTTATTAATAAGAAAAATCTAGTTTCTAAGCAAAGTTGTATTCAAGAATTAATATATATATTTTTTTGTCTTTTAACTTTTTTTTTTATTTTTTTTTTATTTTTATAAAAGATTTTTAATTAAAACAATTTTAAAACCTTTTAAATTTAATTCTATATTTAAGAATAATTATATAATAGTTTTTTATATTTTACCTTAAGCTTAATCTCGAATTCTTGTTATAATTTTAATTAATAATAAAGTCTTAACTTATATCTTTATTAATAAATCTTTCGCACAATAATATAATTTTTCTCTTTATTAATTAATTTACTTTTGTAAACTTCGAAATTTTAATAATTAAGCAATCTTGACAAGCAACATTATTTACGTCGTCAAAATTATTATAGCTTTCGACAATTATATTAAGAGACTATTTCTTTATGTTATTGAACTTAATTAGTATTTTATTGTTATAAGTTTATTATAACTTTGTTGTTACTTTATTAATACAAACTTTAATTATAATACTTTTATTATATTTTTTTCTTTTTGTCTTAAATATTGTTGTTAATTGTTTGTTAAAATTTATAATACTATTTAAAAAAAAAAAATTCTTGTCTTCTAAGAAGTTTCAACGCGTATAAGAGTTTTAAGATCAAAATATTTTTGCAATTTTTTTTAATAATTAAATTTTTTCTTCTAGTTTAAGTTTATTTTGTTAAAAGATATTTAATAATTTAGTCGCTTATAAAAAGCAATTTGTTTATAAAAAGCAATTTGGTTTTGCTTTTTAAAAGCAATTTAATTTCGGTTATAAAAAGCAATTCGTTTGTAAAAAGCAACTTAGTTTTGCTTTTTAAAAGCAATTTAATTTTGTTTATAAAAAACAATTTAGTTATTTTAATTTTAAGTTTTGTTTTATTTTATTTAGTTTAAAGTAAGAAGTCTTTAGTTGTATTTTTTAAATTATTTAAAAAAGATATTTCTTAAAAATTAAGTATTGAAGTCTTTTGTTTTTTAAAATTTTTATCGAACAACGTGCGAAACAAGTTAAACAATCTTTTATATAACTTAATGTAATTAAGTTAAAAGTTCGTAAATTTAATTGCGTTGTTCGCGCAAAAAATGTTAAAATATTTAGTATTACTTTATAAGAGATAGACGTTTTCTTAAATTTAATCGAGATTTGACTCAAATTTAAATTAGATTTCGCTTAAATTTTTAGTTTATTAAATCTTTTAAAACTTTTGCTATTTTATAAGAATATTAAGATTAACACTTATAATTAAGATTATTATTTAGTATTTTATTAAATAAAAAAGAAACTTTATTTAGCAATCTTTATTATTTAGAAGAATCTAAAATATTATTAACAAAGTAAAAATATTAATTTAGTTACAATTTTGTCTTTTAGATATTTCGAGTTTCTTAATATTTTCTTTAAAAAAGAGACAAATATTTTGTTCTTTTATTGTTTCTACAATTACGTTATTTATTTTAAAGAAAATATTTAATCTTTAGTTTTTACTTTATACAATATAAGTTATAATAAAATTTTAAAACTTTGTCGTTATTTAAATAAAAATTTTAGTAAAAAATTTATCTAAACAAGTTGCTTTTAGATAACAATTTCTATTTTTTTTGTTAAAAAATCTAAAGATAAACTTAGATTTTGCGTAAATTACAAAAATTTAAACGCTATTATAGTTAAAAATAGATATTTTTTATCTTTAATTTTCGAGACACTAAATTGTTTTAATTAAGTTAAAATCTTTATTAAATTAAATATTATTTTAGCATTTAATCGACTACGTATTTAAGAAAAAGATAAGACTCTTATTGTTTTTCGCATTTGTTTTCAATCTTTCGAATATTTTATTATACTTTTTAATTTATATATAAAATTTATTTTGTTTCAAAAATATATTAACAATATTTTTCGAAAGTTTTTAAATAAGTTTTGTATTGTTTATCTAAATAATATTCTTATTTATAAAAATAATAAACTAGAGCATAAAGTTTGTGTCAAATTTATTTTTCGAAAGTTGTGCGAAATAAGTTTATAAATAGATATAATTAAATACAAGTTTTACGTTATTTAAATTTTGTATCTAGAATTAATAATTATTATTAAAAAGATTAAAATAAATTTGATTAAGATAGATATTATAGTTAATTAATTTATTCTAATTAACGTCAAAAATATTTAAAGCTTTCTAGAATTCGCAAACTTCTATAGAAGATTTATTTATAACTATAGTAAAATAATTGCTTTATTAATTTATTTAATTAAAAAAAATTAATTCTTTGTTTAATTTAAAGAATGTTAATTAATATTTATTATTTTAAAGAAAGTCTTTATCTTTGATATAATGCTTTGTTATTACAATTTAAATTACAAAATTATAATAAAAATTAATACTTCGAATTATATATTTAAAGACATTCTCTTTTAATATAATAAAAAGAAAGTTTTTTATTTAGTTGCTTACTTTTTTAAGAAGCATAATTTAGTTAAATGTAATTATAAAATTTATAATAAAAAACTTATAACTATTATTTGCGCATTTAAAGAATAACGTCTTGAACTTAAGAGCTTAATTTATTTAATTAAGATAATTATAATTATAAAAATCTAAAGTATTTTATATTAATTAAACAATTAAGTTGTTGTTAAGTTCGATAAAGCGAGTTTCTATTTTAATTCGATTATTAAATTACGTATTATCTTAATAAAATTAATAAAAAATTAGACGCTTTTATACGTTGCTTAGAAGATCTTTTTAAAAAAAAAAAACTTTTAACTCTTAATATTTGCATTAATATTAGACAATTTTAAAAATTTACGTTTTAAATTTTTAAATTGTTAAAGATCTTTAATATTAAATTATTACTTTAAATTTTGTTTAATTAAATTTTTTTTCAATCTTTTTAATTTTTTTTGTTACGTTAATTTCGATAAAGTTAAACGTAAAAAAACTTAATATTAATAACGTCGAATCTTAATTAAATTAAGAAACTTTAAATTTTAATAAAGACTTAAAAGATATTTTTATTTAAACTTTATAAAATTAAGTCGAAGCTAATAATTAATTTGCATTTTAAGTATTTGAAACGCTTTGCAATAAAATACATTATTACAATAAAATCTCTTTAGTTAAGTGTAAAGAACGCTTCAACTTTTTATACTTTTAAAAAAAAAAGTATATTTTTAACTTAAATTGTCTTTACCTTCGCGTAATTTAGCTTGCTTACAATAGTATTATTAATAATTATTTAAAAAGAATAAAATGCTATAAATTAATTAGTCGAGCTTATTAATAATTTAATATCTATAAATATATTTAACGCTTTATACAAAATTGTTATACGTATATTTGTTTCAAATCTTCTAAATAAAAGACACAAAAATAATTGTGTTTTTTTCTTATTTTTAAATGTTGTTAACGTAATGTCTTTATAAACTACGTAGATTTTTTATTATTTAATATCTTTATAAATATTATATATAAATACGTTTTTGTTTTTGTTAATTGTTTTACTAAGATAAAATATTTAGTTTTTATTATTTTTATAAAAATAGAAGAAGTTGTCAATTGTTTCTATATTTATATTTAAAAAAATTACAAGTTATTTAAGTTCTTTGTATTTAATTGAGACACATAATTTATTTTCGATATTTAAGAATATCTTTGTTAAATGCTAAAGATTAACGTTAAATTATTTATCGCATATTATTTTAAAATTAACAATTAAACTAAACAAGTTAATGTTATTATAAAATATTGTTTCGCATCTATGTTAACTACATGCAAGATAATTGAATTAAATAATTTTTAAGCGTTAAGTTTGTTATTAATAACGCTTCTTTATTTATAACTTTCGTTTTGCTTTTTTTAATTAATTCGAATTAGAAATTACGTCTAAGCTTTAAGTTTTTAAAATTTTTGTCTTTTAATTTTACAATTTAGAATCGAATCTAATTAATTAATGTCGAAAGTTTTACTTAAAAAATAAAGAAACTTACTTAATATCTATGCGATAAAATATTTGTTGCTTAAGCTATCTATAAATTTAATATTAATTGTTTTTGTTATTTTTGTTTTAGATATTTTGTAGATAACAAAGTTTAACTTAATATTAAAATTTTTAATATCGTTTGTTTTGCAATTAACTTAAACAATTGTTATATTAATCTCTTTAAAATAAAACGCATTTTAAAAAGAAATTCTTTAATTATTAAGTTCGAGCTCTTTACGTTTATAAAAGTTTATTTTATCTTTTATACTACTTTTGTTAATTATATTACTATTAATTCTTTTTTTAAATAGCATTAGAAATTTCGTAAATCTATTGTTGTTAAAAATAACAAAAATTTTTAATATATTAATAGTATTTTAAACTTTAAATATAATAAATATTTTAACTTTGTTTTGTTTAAGTATTATATTAACTAAAAAGATTATTTTTTTATCTAGAAATCTTTTAATCTTTTGAACGATTATTAACAAACTTTTAATAAATATTATTTAACTAATTTTATTGTCGAGAAATTATATATAATATTTTGTGTTATTTTTAACTATTAATGTTAAGAAGAATAAATAATGTTTTTAATCTTGCTTAAATCTTTCTTAGATTTTGTTTAAATAATAGAGATCTTTCTATTTTGTTTCGATAGTGCTTTGTTACTTTAAACGCGCTTAATTTTGATTAAATTAATTTAATTTCGCTTAGATTTTGTTTAGATCTTGCTTAAATAACAAAGATCTTTTTATTTTGTTTTAATAATATTTTGTTACTTCAAACGCGTCTAGCTTTGACTAAAATAATTGTAACGAGTTAGTCTGCCTCCCTATATATATTACTTCTCGCGGGTGTTTGCAACGCGCGAACACCCCATAGGTGCTTTTGGCGCAGTTGGTTTAGATTCTGTCCTGTTACAATAGTGTTCGCGCTCGTGCTACGGCCCGATGCAACCATCACGTCTGGGCCCCAAGATCAATTCCTTCTGTGGCCATAAGTTAGGCGGTCGTGGGCGCAAAATTTGGCATCGTATGCCCTACGCGAGGGGCCTAGTAGCCTGGGTCGCATGCCACGCCGTCGCATAATGCGAGACGTGGGTGTGCCCGTTTGGCGTGAGCAACATGTCGTGCGCGACCTCTAAATGTAACACGTGATATTGCCATGTCGTCGCGGCGACCTCTGAGCACGTGCCAAGCACCATGCCAATAAGGCCTCTGAGTGCGCAACACACCAGGAATTTCTCGGTAACCCTAACGTAACCCTAGGTTAACCCTAAAAATAACCCTGATATTGAATCTCGAGACGAGATTTCTAGGAGGGGAGATATCTGTAACGAGTTAGTCTGTCTTCCTATATATATTATTTCCCGCGGATGTTTGCAACGCGCGAACACCTCGCAGATGCTTTTGGCGCAGATGGTTTAGATTCTATCCTGTTACAATAATCAAATTTCGCTCAAATTTTACTTGAATCTCGCTTAAATTTTGCTTAAATAACAAAGATTTTCTTCTTTCGTTTTAATAGTATTTTGTTACTTCAAACGCATTTAATTTTGGCTAAAATAATCTAATCTCGCCCAAATCTTGCTTAAATAACAAAGATTTTTTCGCTTTATTTTATTTAATTTAATGAATTTAAATATTAAGTTTCGCCTAGATCTTGCTTAAGTAACAAAGATCTTTTTATTTTGTTTCGATAATGTTTTGTTATTTTAAATGCGCTCAATCTTAACTCAATTAGTTTAATTTCGTCTAGTCTCGCTTAGATTTTGCTCAAATAACAAAGATCTTTTTTCTTTATCTTATTTAATTTATTGAATCTAGATATTTTGCTTCGCTTTTGTTGTTTTTTGTTTTAACTTAATTTAATAAATTTAAATATTTTGTTTTGCTTTTGCTTTGTTTCGTCTTTATCTAATTTAATAAATCTAATTATCTCGTTTTGTTTTATTTTGTTTCTCGAAATCTTCTCGATCTTTGATTCTTTAATTCTTCCACAATTTGTTATATTGTTTTAATTGTTTTGTAAGAGCTTTGTCTTATAAAGAAGAGCTATTGTTATAATGTTAAATTAGCAATTCGTTAATTACGTTTATCGATTAAACAACTCTTCGTTTTAATTTCGCTTAATTTTTTAAGCTTAATCTTAATTAAATTTGAGTTAGACTAGATTAGATTTAGGTTGAACTAGACTAGATTTGGGTCAAACTAGATTAGATTTGAGTCAAACTAGACTAGATTTGAGTCAATCTTTGCTAGACATAAAGCTTGCAATCTTATATAGTTAACGTTGTCTTGTTTCTCTCTTTTCTTTTTTGTTTTTTGTCTTGTATATTAAATCTAGTATAGACTTGAGTTCTATCTAGTTATTAATTTAGATATCTCTTTGATAGAGGTTCCGAGTCTAGTTCCTGACAATAATTGTGTTAATATTAAAGTAAAAATTTCAAATTTTATTACAACTTTGTTATATAATAACGCAACAATAACTTATTTAATAGTATTTTTGTTTTAATTAAAACTAGTTATTATATAGAAGACTTTATTATAAATATATATAATATAATTGTAATCTTATATTATTGTTGCTTTAAATTTTTTTTTTAAATATTTTGCAATATATATTACTTATTTGTTAAGTGCTTTGCAATACATATTGTTTGCACTATATATTATATATTATATTTAAAGAGTAGAACTTATATATTAAAAAGTATTAATAGATAAAAGATTTAAACTAATCTTTGATATTGTATTGCATTAAGTTATTAAGTTATTAATTTATTAGATTGTTAAAAATTGCGTTCGGGCAAGTTTTGTCTTTAGATTCTATAGAATAATTATTGTAAGCGAGCGCTAATTTTTAGTGCGTTGTTGATTAAACGCATTACATTTACGATGTCACGCAGGTAGCGCCCGCTTACAATAATTATTCTACAGGGTCTGACTACTGAGGCAAGATAGCTGCGCGCCTGGGACTATAAGTAGTTTCAGCTCGAGCTGGAAGCACCCAACTTTTGTCGCTTTTGAAGCCACCCTGCCCAGATGGGACCGTCCTACGACGGGCACAGATAGATACCATCTTTGTACTCGTCTTGTGAGTTCCGAGGAGTGGTATTGTGTGACTGTGAGTCAGCTGGACTGTCCGGCGCCGGTATGTCAATGGAAGCTGGCAATTGCTCGACAGCAGCTTCAAGTCTTCGATCCGAATGACCTTTGCCAAAGGTAGCATTCCTCTAGGATCCTGGATCATGGCCAGGTATAGATCTGGGATGAGCCAATATCAACCGGATGAAAGCCTAATAGTTACATGTATTCTGCTCTAGTTTAGCCATGGCCTGAGGTGCTCTAAATGAGATGCTGGAAGTATCTAGCATCAAGTCGCGTGCCTTATGAAAGGCCCCCAGTAATTGTGTCGCGTCGGTCTTTCGATAACACTGTAAGAAGATCTACTTCGCACAAAGCCGTTGCTTGTGGCTATGATAAAGTCACGCGTCATTCCTTGATGGAGACATGCTGTTCGCTAGGTAGATCTCACCATTCTTGCCACCACCTTACAAAATACCTCATCAATGTTACAACAGCGGAAGACTTGACCCCTCGTGTGGAAGAGATATCATTAAGTCTTACCTCTACATCTTCACGTCACGATGGGCAATCCTCACGAAGATGGTCTATTGGAATCCAATCGCAAGTTGCTGTCAACTGGGGACTATTCCGACCTCATTATTAGATGCGGTGGTAGACATTGGCGCTTGCATCGATTCATTCTCTGCAAGCGGTCAGGGATCTTCGCCGCTGCTTGCGATGGACAATTCAAAGTCAGTGCCATGTAGGATGCAGGTCAAACGCCTTACTTAATTCGAACAGGAATCCACATCAAAGGTCATCGAATTGGACGATGATCCGCTCGTCTTCGAACGCGTACTCTTTTATCTTTATTTACTTGACTATCAGGACGACATCCAATATGGTAACACATAGAAGCTTTCTATGCCCTCACATCCTTGATATAGGAACTAATGTATCTACTGTACGCTTAGAGCTCGACGAACACTCAACTCCAGACGCATCCGGAATCCTGACTGAGTCTGCCGAGGCCGGCTTGGATCCCAACGACCATGCTGTCCAGAACTTAGTCAACGAGACATACTCGCAGCTTATGACCAATGCACAGGTCTATGCCATGGCCGAGAAGTTCATTATCCCTGATCTCAAGCTACTTGCGCAAGAGAAGTTCCTGCAACGCGCTCATGGTTGGCCGATCCCTGGTCTCGCTGCAATTGTCCAGGAGGTGCTCACGTCTACTCCTCAAAGCGATCGTGGTCTTAGGACTATTGTGCGTGACGTACTCTCACTTCACGTAACTGAGATTATGTCAATCCTAGGGGACAAGGACGCGGAGCAACACTCTGTCAAGACCTGCAAATCTCTGCAATGGGTGTCCATTCTTCGTCAGGACGGAGATTTCCTCCTTGAGGTATTGGGTCAAGTAACGGCTATTAACGCCAAGCAAATCAACGACCAGCACAGACTCGACGCAGTTCGCGTTGGAAACCTCCGGCATTATCAAGACGAGGTAAAACGTTTGGAGCGTGAGAACAAGGCTCTCCGCTTGGGCCAAGACGAGAAGAAACGCTCGGAGCATGCGGACAAGGCTATCCGATTGGAGCGAGAGAACCAGGCTCTCCGCTTGGGAAAGGAAAATGAGATCAGGGCCATTCGCTCCGAGAAGGACAATGAGATCACAGCCATTCGTTCCGAGAAGAGCAACCTGCTGAAGAGAGGGGGTCGACTGGTTGCGGCAATTCACAGATACAATTATTGTCCCTACTGCTTCCAGGTCTTTCAACCTATTATCGTGGGCATAGGAACGCTCGACGACTGGGCTGACAAGGGTATCTTGAGCTGCAAATATTGTCGTACGAACCATGACTGGACATGATATCTAGTTCTGACGGCGGCATGCTTGTGGAAGGCCATGCGAAGTCGCCGGAGCATCAGGAGCAAGATCGAGGCAGAGCACTAGGCAAGTTGTGCTTGTTCTTTCCTTGTCTACAGTATGGTACAGGGATGACTAAAAGCACCCTCGGCAGGACTGTATGATGCGATGCTCGCGTTAAAGTTACCTAAGCTTCTCGCTGCAGCTTGCACAAGTTTAGCTCCCCGTGATGTCGGTATGGCTCTTATACGTCAAGGCCTATTCAGTGAACGATAGCTTCACCAGCAAGGCTTTTTCTATTCATGTATCCTCTCCTCAATTAGTCGTCTTTCAATACAAGCGAGCAAACTCCAAGTTCTTCCTTGAGCTGTGTGGAAGATGCATGATCCCGCAGATTACAAAGCAAGGCAGTTTTGTCGTACTGCCTATCATGTTCTTCATCTCTGCATTCGCAGTAGGGCTCATATACAGCTGCCTTCACACTTCCCCTGAGATGACCTGCTTTACATCCCCAATCATTGAGTCCCGCAAGCGTCGCCTCAGCCCCATAGTGAATCGCCAGAATGAGTGACTCTCGTTACGACGAGATGATAGCGGATAATAAGCGGCTTCTTGAGACTGGGGAGTGCTCCGATTTCACCATTCGATGCCAGGAGAAAAAATGGAAAGTTAACCGCTTCATTATATGTGGCCGCTTCGAAGCTTTGGCCAAGATGTGCAAAGGCAGCTTCCAGATACTTTCCCTAACCCGTTGCTTGGATTCTACTGACGCTTCACTTTCACAGGAAGCGGCCACAGGGAGCACCGTTTGGGGAGGGCATAACCCTGCGGTGGTCGAGCAGTTTCTTAGATATCTCTACACCCTCTACTACGACGACGCAAAGGTTCCTGCTTTGAGAGACCCATTTTTTGAAGAGCCACCTCCAGCCACAGATGCTGGAAGCGAAACTTCGCAGCCTGAAAACCGTTCATCCGCACAAGGGTCGACCGGGCGAACCATTGGAAGTGGAGAGGCGCGACATGATTACCATGCCAATGCAGATGATCAGCAAGTCGCTCGTCATCATCGCCTCATCATCAGCATGAGCGTATATGCTATGGCTGACATGTACCAAATTCCTGCGCTCATGCAGCTCGCGCTGTCCAAGTTCGGAACGTGCGCCGCTACTTGGCCCCACGGGGCCTTTCCAGCTATCATCCAGCGGATGCTCGTTCTCACAGGCCTAGAAGACAAGGGCCTTCGCAGACTCTGTGCCAACATCTGCGCGGAGCATCTGTATGAGATCGTCGTCGTTACGCGCAGAAACGGGCGAATTGGACAGATGGGCCAACACGATCCTCGACAATCGGAAGTTCGCAATAGCTGTCTTGCAACAGGCAGGCTACTATCTTTCTGACGCATCAGACTCTAACGCAGCTCTTAGGGCACACCTAGCAAATATGGAGTGGAGGGTACGGATAGGTGAAGATCTCATCCGTCTCATGAGCGAAGCTTGGAGGGTCAAGCGTTGTTATTGCTCACAGTGTTCATGGACTAACCAGCATGAACTTGTTGGCTCGTATGCGACTAGAAACCTGGCGGCACGGTGTAAAAGGTGTGGTTTCATACAGCCTATCTAGGATCTCTTGGAGGGCTGGGTACTGGGGGACTCACCAGCACCACCAACTTGATTCATGAACTGACATCGGGTACTATTCGCAAAGTGTGGGAGTAGAGCCGCGTCCTTCACTTGTTCCCTTCTTCAATGATACCGGGTTCATATCAATGTTTGTGTTGGTGTCGTAATTGAATTAGTACCGTGCATTGTGCTTCAGTATTTCGCCTTCTTGGCTACGGGCTACCCCTAGTAGAGCTTCAAGCCGTCGTCCGTTAAAGTTATATCTGCTAGCTTTTCAAGAAATAAGCTGGGCTGATGTACGGGTGAATAATGGGCCGATACTTTTAGTAAGAGGATAAAGGGGTGAGCGTGGGTTAATAATCGTGAATTGGTGATCGTGGAGTTGTTCTGCTCACTTTAGTGAGAGTAACGCGTAGTCTTTTTCGTCACTTTATTGTACGTTTTCTTCCTTTCCTCCTCCTTTCCTCCTATCTATCTTTGTTGTTATCTGAACAACTTCGCTGGGGCTTTGTTCTGTTGTCGTCGTGGCTTGTGCTGTTAGCGACAACTAGTCGAAAGACCGTTAGGAGTGTTGGCTAATCCCGATCATGGCCGCGAACCTTCGTCTCTTCAAATCCGGGGACTTCGCCGACCTTCTGATCAAATGTCAAAACCGAGAGTGGAAGGTCCATCGAGCTGTTGTATGCCAGCACTCGAGATACTTTGAAACGGCGTGCAAGTCGGGCTTCATAGTAAGCAGCTCTCAACTCCAGCACGAACGGCATACTAATCCAGTGTTTCGTAGGAAAGCACTACAGGGGTGATTGACCTACAAGATGAAGAACCGACGATGGTCGAGCGTATGCTCCTTTATCTCTATGTTCTCGATTACAACACTGGATCGGCCGTGGGCTTGCAACCGGATATTGTTCCCCAGATAACCCGCAACGAAGGAGAATTGAATACTGAGCTGAAGACTCATGTCACGATGTACGCCATGGCCGACAAATTCGATATACCTTCTCTCGGCATTGTAGCCAAGTCCAAATTCGCGACCCGAGTTCGAGAACTCTGGCCTATCCCCGGACTTCCTGAGATCGCAAATGAGGTGTTCACCAGTGTACCAGCCTGCGATAGGGGACTCAAGAACATTGTCCTCAAGATATGCGTGAACCATGCCACCGAAATAGTCAGCCAGCTCACTAGCGAGCATCCCACAAACGATCGTGCTCACAACAGCGCTGCGTCGACTGAGGAAGACTTGGCTAAATTTAGCTGGAGCAACGTGCTGACGAACAACGGGGATCTCACTATGGACATTTTAACACACACCGTCAAGGAAAGCGACGCGGAGCTCAGTGGGTTGCGAGAGGCCCACGAGGATACTGTAGGCCAACTACAAAAGGCAGAAACCCGCGTCGAGGCTGAAAGGGAACGATACGAAGACCTGATGCATGAGTTCGTGGAGTACAAGACCATGGTCAAATGTGCTGTTAAGACAAAGCTGTGCAGCTGTAACAGTGGTTATAGGATCTACATGACGAAAGGCACTGCGTTCCCTTCACGTATCAAGCCACGTCTACGGCTAGCTTGTGTAACTTGTCGAGCGCGGTCGGCTTAGGCTAAGGTTATACGATGGCGACGCCTACGGTATGTATGTTGACTCTTCGGGCGTGGCATCTGCAGAAATAATCAGGGTTCTGTAGCACGAATAGACGTCGCAGCGTCTGTCGAGCACATTGTTTACGGTGTCTGAGGAGGTCAAAGCGTTGTACGGATGGGTCTGCGTCACGGTTTGTACGTCTTGACTTGATGACATGTGGTAAGAGAGCCAGGAGATGTTCACTTACTGTCTGATAAGACGCTACACAGTGAGATCGTCTTGTACGTACCTTGCATGCCACGGTTCAAAGCATCCTTTGCCCAAGCAAATAGCGAACATTGTGTTTGCACCCGCATTGATCGAAGCAACAAGCTGAGATCTTCGCACATGCCATCCTCCTTGACCGAGCAACCAAGACATTCTACTCCCACTCCATCTTCTCCCCACCCCTATTTCAAACCCTGGCGTCAACGGTTCCCGAGCTCAGCGACAAAGCCCCAAATCCGATATTGCGTGCACTCCCCTCCGCGCCTTGCATTCGATCCGGCTCCTCCCCCAACCTCCCCGAGAACTCATCTACCGCGTTCTCCACATGCGTCACCTTCTCATTGCCCTCGCCAGCAATTCCCATTCCGAGTATCTCCCCTTCTGACCTCGGCGCTCGGCTTCGAACATACTCAGCCACCAGCTCCCGTATCTGGCGTTCATCCAGCAAGGGCTTGGAAACCTTCTTCTCGATAAATTTTGTCCCTGTTGGAAGGCAACTACCCCCTGGCTTCTTGGAACGACATGGGCTAGCGCGTTTGTGCAAGGGCTCCGATGCTGAGAGAAGGTGAGGCGAGAATGTGTCGGAGAGGATATGGAAGAGGATACTGTGCGGTGATTGAGAGGTCGCGTGGGGTTGGCTATAGGTGGGTGCTGGTCGATTCTTTAGGCACATGGAAGCTGGGTGTCGAAGGAAGGTGGAAGGAAGGAAGGACGTACGCTCATTGCCGGGCAGGCCTGACGACGAGCTGTAACTGCGGTTGATGGTCTCGGGCCGCTCTACTGGTTTCTGACAGCTGGAGGCAGTCGGCTCGGCGCGGTCTGCGGCGCGAAGGCGCGCTTCGAGCTGTAGATCCAGCTTGTTCATCTTTGACGGATGTGGAATGGGGGCAGACTAGAATGCTGCGCACAAGGCTGGTTTTTGGTTGGGTACGATTGTGAAGAAATATGGTATTGGATCTGCAGGAGATTGAAAGGTGCGCTCCTTGCAATCGAGAGGACCTTAGCCCTGCGGCCAAGATCGCTACTGACTAGTCAAGACGAAGTAGAGTGTTGGCAAAATCTTTATGAAAAGGTGAAACAAGATCCTTCACCTATACACAAGTAGCACAGAAGATCTCATCTGCTCTACAGTGTGTGCAGGTGCAAACGCGCATCTTGAGCTTTGGTAAGATGTTGCAAGGTTTCAATTCCATGGTCACTTCGCGAGAGCGCTATTCAACGGGAGCTGCGATCTTGACTCTGGAGAGCGGCGAGTCTCAACGAGTCTCTACTGGCTCTGACAGGTGGAATAAAAGACGAGCCACGCTGGCGTGCCAGGTCAGGATGTAAGCGAATTGCAGGCGAATCCATGTCTGACAAAAGTCTAGCAATAACCTCGCGGCTTACGATGTTACGACTTCATCACTGGTAGGAGAAGGTAACGGCAAATCTAGCAGGAGAAAGCTATCCTACGGTGGACTGGACATGGTTTACTGTAAATCGCCTCATACTCCAGAGCTACCTTATTCATCGTGCATTTCTGCAATTTTCAAAACCTCGTGACCCGCCCCTTTAATCAAATGGCAGCCGAAGCTTTAGCTAGATAATTAATTGAAAACTAATGTAGCCATAGATAAAAAGCTATTGACCGAAAAGGAAAATCAAGCCAAAAATAAAAAAATAAGATACGACACCTGAGTGATTCGAACACTCGCTCCCGAGGGAACGCGCTGATCTCGGGAGATAGCAGGCGCGCGCGTTAACCACTCCGCCAAAGTGCCTTGTTTCATGAGTGCGGAAATAACTAAATATAGTAACAAAAAAATTGTATATATATATGAGAATGATACTGTAAGATTTTTGATCTACCTATCATCAGCCGTTGTATGACCTAGAATTCTTTGTAAAGTGCCACAATAGCGACGCTGAACGTCTGGAACAGCGCACTTAGCCTTTGAATCTCGTTGAAGCACGCATTACCACAATGCCGATGTGTGAAGGACCAGTGGGGGTCACGGTGAGGAGGCGAACGGTCGAAGCACGTTGAAATGTATGGAAGGCTCTGAATGAAAAATATTGAACCCCTGAATCTGCCCGGCAACGGCTCAAGGTAATTAGCCGAGCGAGCCGAGGTCCATTTGCCAAGAGATATATCACCACTCTACAGGCACTTGCTTCAAGTAGTTCACCAACGCCTTGACTACGAACACGCCAGGAAGATTCCACGCTGTCTTCATCCTCGATCACCGTCACGTCTCTGCTATTATCAAGGCTGGCAATCCATCCCATCTTCCGAAGCCTTCGGTTTCGGTCACGAATTCGAACTCGAACTCGAAAGCCAGCCCAGAACTTGCTCCACTCCCCAAGATGCAAGGTCTCTAGACCATACAGCTCTCACCGACTCAATATGGCGGACGAGAACGGAGTAACGTCTCAACAATCTGCAACGTACAACGGGAAGGAGTATCAAGTGATTAGAGAGGGATTGGCCGAGATTCTCAAGCCCCGAAGTCCAACAGAACAGAATGGTGGTGGCCAAAAGTCACAGACAGTCTTTTACAACCCGATCCAGCAGTTCAACCGTGACTTGAGCGTCCTTGCCATTCGCGCGTTCGCCGAGGACTTGGCTATAATCCGGAGGCGAAGAGAGGAGAGAGCGTCAGGAAAGGCGAAATACAGAGGGAACAAAAGAAAGAGACCTGATGAGGGGCAGCATGCAGAACATGCTACTACACCTAGCGGGAAATTGCAGAAGGCCAGCATTGATGGTGAACAACAGAAGAACGGAATCCCGGAAGAGCTGAACAACAATTCCAATGCTGTGGATTGGGCTCCCACCGGCAAGTCTTCTTCGCTCCCATCTGACGGCTCCGAGACGTGTTGCCACTGGCAGAACAAGGCTCTTCGTCGAGATCCACCGACTCAAAGACGTAATGCTGACACCTGCCTGTAGGACCCCGAGCAGCGGCACCGAAACCTTCACCGTTCCGCATCCTCGACGCTCTTTCCGCAACCGGTCTTCGAGCCCTTCGTTATGCCAAAGAAATACCAGCAGCAACCTACATCACTGCAAACGACCTGTCTCCTTCGGCAACCAGCTCGATAAAACTCAACGTCGAACACAACAATGTAACGGACATCGTCCATCCAACCACTGGCGATGCACGAGCACTGATGTACGAAACTGCTTCCTCCAGTAGGAATGGGCACGTGGAGCAACGGCTCTATCAAGTCATTGACCTCGACCCCTACGGAACCGCGGCCCCCTTCCTCGACGCAGCTGTCCAAGCTCTTGCAGATGGTGGCCTACTATGCGTCACATGTACGGATGCAGGAGTTTTCGCATCAGTGGGTTATCTGGAGAAGACGTATTCGCAGTACGGTGGTCTTCCATTCAAAGGTCCTCAGTCTCATGAAGGCGGCCTACGTCTCATTCTCCATGCTATTGCTACCTCCGCCGCCAGATATGGCATGGCGATCGAGCCTCTTCTATCTCTGTCAATCGACTTCTACGCGCGCCTCTTCGTTCGCATCCGCAGATCCCCCGCAGAAGTGAAGTTCCTAGCCAGTAAGTCAATGCTTGTCTATAATTGCGACTCTGGATGCGGCGCATGGAGGACCCAATTCCTCGCGCAGACGAAAGAGAGGAAAACGCAGAACGGCGATACGTGTAATGCATTTTCCATTGCTCAAGCACCATCAACGGATCGTTATTGCGAGCATTGCGGCTTCAAAACCCACCTTTCAGGCCCAATGTGGGGTGGGCCACTACATAATCCATACTTCTGTCAGAAAATCCTCGATATACTGCCTAATCTAGACAAACAAGTCTACGGCACCATCCCACGCATGGAAGGCATGCTCACACTCGCAGTGAACGAAACCATTCTCGATGCCCCCACTCCCGATCCACCACTATCAGATACGGCCCCCGAGGCAACCGAGGACAGTCCCGCATCGAAAGCCCCCTTCCCTTCTCTCCCTCCTCAACTCGTCGCCCACCAACCATTCTTCATCCTCCCCTCCCACCTCAGCAAAGTCCTCCACAGCATCGCCCCCTCCGACGCCGCCGTCCGCGGCGCCCTCCACCATCTCGGCTATCGCACCACAAGATCCCACACGAAACCAGGAAGCATCGTCACCGACGCCCCTTGGAGCGTCCTCTGGGAGATCATGCGGGAATGGGTCCGCCAGAAAGCGAACATCAAAGAGGGAAGCCTAAAGGAGGGAATGGCAGGGTACGGCATTATGCGTAAAGACCGCAGCAGGGACAAGGGCTTGGAAACAGCGAGAGTAGCACTACGGAAAGTGGTGGACGATGGGAAGGTTGATACTGTGGAGGAGCTGAGGACGAAGCTCGAAGCAACGCTTTACCGCATTACCGTTGGGCACCCAGAGGGCGCGGAAGCGAGCCAGGGTACCGATACTAATTCCCTGACGATCAATTTCGATGAGGCGTTGGGAAAAGAGCCTCAGATGAGGAAGCGGTTGGTCCGGTATCAGATGAATCCGAGGCCGGATTGGGGGCCTATGAATAAGGCGAGTGGGTAAGATGCGGTAATGGAACAACGGTTTGCCACTTTGCCTATAAAGCTCCACTGGCTAAATGCTCCAATGTCATGTCGTCAAACCATCATTCCAGCGTGGTTCAGTAATGTAATGAAAGAACGGTTTGCCGCTTTGCCTGTGGAGCTCCACTGGCTGATTGATCCAGCGTCATGTCGTCAAACCGTCGAATCGTCAAACAGTCAAACAGTCAATCCAGTGTGCTTCTTTACTCACGCCCCAACAGTCCCCATCAATCCCATCAGCTGTGACAACGGAAACGAGATACAGTAAGCTAGTTCTACCAGCTCCGATCTCATACCAAGATGATATCCCAAGCTCCTTCGTACTATCCCCCCCCCCCCACCTTCTCTCGGAATTCCGCTTAAACCACCATCAGCACCCCCGCCACAGTCCCCAAACTACCCCCCCACAACCCCACCGCCATCTTCCTCCCCGCACCCGTAAACACCGCCGGCGACGGACCGGTCGTCGTGTTCGCCGTCGTCCCGCCCGTGTAATTCACCGGATGCGTCAGTATCCCACCAACAGGCTCACACAGCTTCTCCGCCAGATAAATAGTCGCTACCGCAAAAGTCAGCACTCAAACCAACAACCCAATCAACAATAGTTAGGCAGCCAGGAGGGGAAGGGAGGGCCACGACTGTTAAATAAAAGAGGGGGGGGGGGGGCTTTACAGCTCAAGTCCGCAGCCGAGCACGCCGCCGTCTGGCACGGCCCCACCGCATTGTTGAACGCGATGCCTTGACAGACGCAGAGCAGGTTGCTGAGGCTGCTGCAGCCGTTGTAGGCGTTTTGGGCCACGCATTTTCGCTGTGCGGGGAAGGTCAGTCGGTCGGTCCGGATATCTTCGGGGTTTCGAAATCCATGGCGCTGTAGATGGGCGAAGGGGAAAAGGATGGCGGGAGAAGAAAAGGGAGGAAAGGAAGGAAGGGGGACAGGAAGGGGGGGGGGGGGGGGGGGGGGGGGGCAC
>JAABUS010000345.1_pt1 | contig 119082 bp, 131 predicted proteins | sample 5560161 | NCBI WGS metagenome assembly JAABUS01 (sample SAMN10711885, study PRJNA513376) | rock metagenome | isolation source: Antarctica rocks | place: Antarctica: Victoria Land, Trio Nunatak nord | collected 2016-01-04
AGAAGGATGTCATCGCTGAAGGAACACAATGCTACTACCTCAAGAGAAGAGGAAATGGGCTGAGCTTGGACGAGAGCAGGATACTGCTTTCAGCTGGAGGTTTGCTAAGCGCGGACGGGCTTTGGCGGGGCTTTGCTGATCGTGCCTAGGCACGCTAGGATTCACTTCAGGAAACTTTCAGAAGAACATCAACAAATCAGAAATCTTTTTCTTTTTTAATAAATTCTTCAGACTCGTAACTATCACGACCTCAGAGGCACTGAGGTTCTAGCGCTGCAAGGCATTCAGATTCAGTGCTGAGGAAGCTGACAACAGAAGATGTCTGCATATACGTCAATACAGCAAACGACGATGACACTTCTTACCTGGGTGCATCGTGCACATGAATTTGTAAAGAATGTGCTTGATGATCTTGCAAACTAGGTACTTGTAACATCAAATTTATCCTTTCTGGGTTGCTAGCGATCTATATTGGCATTCGAACACATTATATAGCGAAAGAATATTGTGTAATACTAATAATATTCGTTTCATCAAACTCACTGTAAAGGTTCTGAAATCTCTAATAATAAACCCTTTAGAACGCAGCTCAAGTCAAGGCTTCTTACACATTTACGACCTGTGCTGACCATCATCATCATTCTAAGAATTTAGCCTTGAACTATAATTGAACGAGACTCACTTCTAATAATGTATACGATCTAGAACTAAATTTATTTATGCATCACTGCGTTATTTGATCACAATCTTCTGACATCAGCTTCTTTAGCGAGCAGCATCTGCATCACTTCATCGGCAAAAGTGCAAACTCAGCTAAAACCAGCTATGTACAAGCTCACCAAGCTAGCTAACATGCTTTAATAGCCACTCACCAAGTTCTAATAGCTAGCTACAAGCGCTTGTAGCTCTTGGTGATAGCCAATTGCTCAAAAGGTATGATTTGTTCAAAATGTATAATGCGTCACCTTGACAGTTTCGATTTGTTAACATCAGTTTGTGAAATATGTTTTATTTCTTCATTAAATGCATGTAATTTATAACTATGACACTATCTAAACGCTGTGTATATACTAAATTAACCTGTGTTATGCGCCCGACCGACGCGTATTTTGAACCATGGAGAGAGTCATGAAGGGAGTCATGAAGGGTGTTCGGTAGAGTGTTTGGTAAGGGGTTTGGTCTTGATATACGAGGTCATAGGGTAGATAGGCATGTGTATATATTGGTTGAACTATTCTAGAAAGTAGGAACTACGAAGGGAGAAAGAAGGTGAAAACTTTGGGATCGGAGTATCGCTCGGAGCGGAGATTACTAACCACAGGGGTAACAGTACTGTTCCCTATTTCCAACAAAATCAAGGCCAAGACGGCGGAATGTAAGCGTCTACGGCGCCTCACTGCCAGGGTCGCCAATCTTACCTGTCCGAAAGTAGGCTACCTTAGGATTCGATAGGATTTCAATTGTTGCTTCCGACCCGATGCATCACCGCTCAGTGTTGCTGTATTGTTGCCTGGAGCTTTTGTTTCGGGTGGGTCTGTGCCACTCAGCTGCGCCCTTGATGGAAATGACTGGTTTATTTATGTACCGTACCGTATAACATTTGGAAATTCATCTTGAAAAGAATCCCTCCTAACAAAATACTTTCTTATATTTTCTTGCAGTTGCATACTCCGCTCCCATCTCCAAGTACTCGAAGTTTACCTGACTATGGCTTCCGTCAAGGCGCCACAGACTTTGTTACCGGTTTTTTTGACAGCCGAACTGGATCATGAGGTTGGCGAGCTTGTCTACGTCGTCAAGCGTTTAGAGCAGCTAATGGGCCTCGAAGGTGCTCAGTTCGTTCCTTGAAGAAGCGTGGGCAGGAGTTAAAGACGGTCACCAAAGATTGTTCATTGTGACCACCAAAGACGCTGACTCGCGCTTCGAACCATCAAGGCCTTCTATGAAGGTGTTCAACTCTCCCTTCCTGGGATTTGCGGAACATCAACTACGAGACGCCATCGCTTCTCACAAAAGGCTTACGGATGAAGTTTTTATTATGCTTGACGAACAAACTCGCAAAGACGGTAGTTCTTGTCGCTTGGTGAGTCGGAAGCAAGCTCACTATTTCGCCGTGCGTTCGGACTTTCGAGGCGTTCAGCGAAGGCTGGATGCCATACTCAACGAATCTTCCAATATCCAGCGCTTGCGGAATGAGGCGGCGATGGCTGGCGGGATCCTACGAGACTCCGATTCTGCACAGCAGATCAAGCACATGGGCGACGATCGAGCTATACCGCATTTCCTCAACAAAACAGCAACCGACAAGACTTGGGAAACGTGCTGTAAACCAGTTTGTGGAAATCAACAAGACCCTATAATTCCTGTCTTTTGCACCGCTGAGCTCCCCTTGAAGGTAATACTCGCAATTCTATAAATCCTCGGAAATCCAGTAAAGAAGCTAACCTGCTCTACTTCGGCTAGATTCTCAACGAGTTCATCAAAGCCGCCAACGACGCTCCGGGATGGCCGCCCGAAGCAAAGGGGCATTCGCTCATCCGCATCATGGACAGCCTTGATCTCTCCTTTCTCCAATCCTCTCGGACCGAAACTCCATACAAAGAGCTCCCTGCGACGCCATTCCTGCACTATACGCCCCAAACAATCAATCGAATGGTTCAATCCGAATTCCCCGGTACTGCTCTTAACTGCGTATTGTTTGTCGTTCTCGACTCCTTTTCAGCCAGACATCGCACCTGCATCATAGCCGAAAATCTAATCAGGGACGATCCGTTCCTCATGTTGGTGAGAGTAGAGTTCCATAACGCAATGTCCACGCCAGTTTCTACGACGCTGACAGGATTGTCCTATGAAGTATTGACTACAGACGCTATGCGAGGAGATGGGGTGGAAAGGCTATGATTCTTGCCTTGATAGCGAAAATTTGGCTTTGTGACACATCTGACGAAGCCGCGCTGCTAATGACTGATTAAGTAAAATTGATGGAACGCAGACTCATGTCACCGATCTTATGATGAAAATGCAAGAGACTATCTCCTCGGCGAGAATATTCTTCCCCTCGTTCTTTATGCTCAGTTGATGCTGCGCATATGCACTGTCGAGGCCTTCGATGACCTGATGTCAATCTTTTTGTGGCCTCGCTTAATGGTCTTGGCATATGCTTCGCATAGTCAAGTCTTGTTTCCGACCTCGGCTCAACTCTTTCTTACCCCTCGCCAGCTGAAACCCGCAACAGGAGCAATGCGACTGGTTGCATCTTACGTAATCAGTTACCCCGCGAAAATAACCCCTTCGCCAACCACGTTGTGACGTTTTCCTGGCGCCTACCATCTCGATTTCCTCGCCACTGCAATTCGCATCGAAACTTTCGACATGTCAGGCCGAGATCGAGGCACCCGAGGCCGCGGTGAACGTGGTGGTTACGAGAGTCGTGGACGAGGTGGAGGCAGAGGTAGACGAGATGGCCCCGGGGTTCCAAGGCGGGCGAGGCGGGCGAGGCGGAGGACGAAGCGAAGGGCCTGCGGTGGAGGAGGTGTTATTCGTCAGTCTTCTTTCTCATGTCAATGAATCCCGACTAGATTGACCTTACCAGGACGCGCACATACATGTTTTGGTGGGGGCGGTGCCCCCAACCCTCCCTGATGAACATAGGCGGTCCGAAGACCCGCCGCTGCGAAGTATTGCTGCCTAGTTCCAACGTGTGGCGCCTGCGGCATTTATCGACTGGACCGCCCAAATAAAGGATTTACACACAGCTGAATAGGCGGCTCCCTGCCAGTCTCGCCACAACGATTAAACCTTATGACCTTGGGCATTCCGGTAACCTTCCTAGATCCTTTGCTTTGCCTTACATAGGGAACTCATCAATCCTCCAGCGATCTTAACCTCATCGCACCATGGGTGGGCCTGAGATTGTAATCTGCACCAACGACCTCGAAAAGGGGCCACCTCCGCACGAAAAGCATGATCAGCATCAAGATGAGACCCGGAATTTCCCTCCAAGCGCGTATCACGACGGAGTTGTTGAGCCCAAGTTGCAGCTTCGGCCGTGGCTAGAAAGCCTTCATCAGTTCATGGACCCGTATGCAAAGGGCTTTGCAATTAATTTGGGCCATAGAATGAAGCATTTCGACATTGCAGTTATCCATTTTCTAAAATCTGGAAAGCTCGACTCAGTAATCGAATGTTCTAGTCCAGAAGATTTCGAAGGGGCAATCAGCGAAGACAAAGACCGGACAGGCACTCTCGTTATCGCCAAGGACATCTCACAGGCAATGATTGAAGCCTTGGGCACAAGCTTTGAGCTTGAGCCAGAATTCTTTGCCAGCCACTTGGCAGGCACAGAATTGTTTCGCATGGGCCGTCAGGAATCTCCAACCTTGCGAGCTCCCGCTAGAGCGCCGAACCTTCTGCCGGATTATATTAGGAAAGCTCCGTTCTACACAGCGGAATATCGGCGACCGTATCATATTGAGGACGGACAAGAGAGGGTTTTTAAGCTAAGGGTTACTCAGACCAGTACCCCTAGAGGCGCAATAATTATCCATCGTGACCTCCCGGATGTTTTTGTCTGTGAGAAAATCTCGGTATACAAAAAAAGGGGCTCAAACATCGGTAGGCCAGAATTGACAAAGAATCAGCAAGGTATTGATACTATGCGAAAGTCTAACAATTTACGTCTCTTCTAGGCATCATTCTTACTGATCAACTACTTTCGAAGGTCCCTCCCGCATCCCACATCCCCAACCCAGTCACAGTGCTTGGTGATGATGCTGAGAACCTCGGCACTGACGGCCGCCGGCACCAAGTATCATCTCGACAAGAGCTCATCTCGTGGCTCCAATGTCTGGGGCCAGACGAAGCCAAGGCCCTGTTTAACGACTACGAACAGCTCGCTCTGAGGCCCATCCTAAAGATAGTAGAAAACAACGGTGTCATGCTCCTAGCGCACGCCAGCTACATCATGAACCGCGTCTCCATGCCTCATTGTGACGCCCAGTTCCCTGACAGCATCCCCTTCTTCCTACATATCTCGCGCTCCCTCCACCGCTGCATCCACGAACAACAGAGGCTCCTGCGCTATGCGCTGCGCATCGCGTCCCTCCGCGGCGGCGAAGACATCGCGGAGCAGAAGCAGGACTTTGGCTTCCTGGCCGGCGACATGGATGGCATGCAGAGAGCTCTGGAAGAGGACGTGAGGTTCTTGGTCGGGGAGGCCTCAATTCGGGAGGGGAAGATCGTGGGGTGGGTCTCGAAGTTCGCGGCGCTTTTTCTGCCCGTCTCGTTGTTGGCGACGATTTTATCTCTCAGTGACCCCGGGTATAAGAGGTGGGCTATCTTGGGAGGGTTGAGTGTGCCTTTTGTGTTGATATCGATTTATTTCATGTTCTTCTGGAAGCCAGCGTATTTCAAAAGCCTTAAGTCTTGATCGAGAGACAATAGCAGATTTATCGATCATTACTATGCTGTGGTCCCAATTCGGTGGCTAAAGGGGCAGGAGAATATCCTTAGCAAGTACAGAGCCCGAACTCACTGAAGGCGTCGGGCCGCCCACGAACATGCATATATCACAGCATATTCATTTGGACTTAGTTTCCCGACTATGTTCATCTGAATAGAGGCAACTCTCGGAATACAACATGTCGAGGTGTTCGGTGCGTGCTTCCAATCTCTGGTGGAAAGAAAGCGAGTCAAAAGACAAAAGTCAATATTATGGTAACGCAGACGACTTAGGGATGCAGATACTTGAAGCATAGCTAAGAAAGACTTCAATCAGTAATCTGTGATCTTCCCCTGTACGCAGTACCTACTGCTCTTTACAACCTTTATAATCCCACTATCTCAGTCTAAACAGCAAGCGGAACAAAACATCATCAGGTACAGTCAAATGTGAGGAGCCAGACTGGCGTATAATCATTGCGAAGATATATTCTTCGCTTTTACCTTCGCTTTACAGGGCTCGTAATGGTTCAAATATAGAGTAGTAGTTCAGCTTGTGATGGCTTGATCGGCAATTCTCTACCACCCCTTCTCGTGAACACACTCAGATTTTGGAATTCACCTGGGCTGCCAGATGTAAACGGTGCCGCTGAATACATTCGTTTCGGGGTCAAACTCCTGAGTCAAAGCCCACTAATAAATAACAGCTTATGTCAAGCGGCAATGGATAGATTCAACGACCTTTGCCAAGACGGCAACCAAGTGACACATGGGGGAGAAATATACGTTGGTGATGGCATGGTAATGTTCAGCGCAGATCCTACCGATATCGCCAATAATTATTAACATGCACTTCCTGTTGCAAGCATGAAGGCGGGACAAGCGAGCAGGATGAGGCGGCTGTAGGATTTAAGCTGAAGTCGGTTGTTAGTTCCTGCGTTTAAGGCTGCTTTATGACGGTGCTACTTTGAAAGCCTGTGTAATGACTGTATTGGTAGCTGGGAGGCTTTCACTCCTTCTCGTTCATCTATACTCTGTGCGTTTTCGTCTGGGATATTAGCGGTACTATACTCCAATAGTGCAAAGAGTGTCAAGCTGGCATTGACCAACCCAGCCTTTCATAATTTATGCGTTCGATTGGAATGACTGGTTCTGTCTTGACTGTAACTCAGCCACTGAGTCATAAGATCAATATCTAGATGGGGTAGCAAATGTTGAGAATTATTCAACCCAGTAAGACTGAAAAAAGCTAATAAGGCTCTTGAAACCGAAGATGAGGCTAGAACGAGGGCGGCAGAGCACCGGAGAGAACAGTGTCGACCAAATACCTAAGGTACCTACCTGGTCTTTCCACTTACAGTGTTGGCGACTTCCAGACTTGCATAGATGGTTCAGCAGAATATAGACAACTCCCCGTCGGTCGAACGAATCGAACGCTCGAGGTAACTCAAATAGATAATCTCAAGACTACAAAAAGCGACCATTCAAGAGCATAAACATCCATAGCTCGCTAGTTGTTGAAGCAAAGGGAGCAATAGGAATAGCGAGAATAGAAGCGGTGCTATTACATTGCTCGCTAACCCCAATGAGACTACAGCGGATATGTTCCGCACTCGGCACAAAACATAGATAGCCACGTGATAGCTTCTTATCTAAAAATAAGGTATACCTTTATGCAATATCAGGTTTACACATCTTTGCAACATACTACCTTTACCTATAATAGTGACAATCTTGATCTTGTTTCCTCAGCTGCTTCTCCTTCCCCCGCTGGGGCTTCTCCTTTCCCCGCTGGGGCTGTGCGCTTGTCGCAGTGTAAGTCATGAAACTACTACACGCTGTTGCCTAACGGTTCCAGGTAGCCCTTCCTGCATTCCGCAGTCAACAGAGAACTTACTTGTCAACATGAATGTTGTCCAATTGGCTGAGTTAGAGCAACCGGCTACTAATAAAATGATCGAGTTCCCACATTTCTCCTTCCCTTTCAAACATCCTTGCCTTCACCATACATGACTTCATCTTCTTCATTGCCGTTCTCTTAATAGAGTATCACCTCACATACCATTACCAAGTCTAGCTAGTTCAAGGCTAGTACTCACATCTGTGCACAACGTCTGTCCGCGGCTTAAGTCAAGATGCCGGAAGTACATGAAAACGAGGCTCTCGAAGCTTGCTCCACAGGGAATTTGTCAATCTTAAAGGGTCTTCTTCTTAGCGATGGCACGTTTCCGAGGGACTCAGCGTCTACAAAGATCGACACACATTGTCATACCTCGCGAACAGATGACCAATTTCATCCGAATCCTCTTCTAATATCACAAATGTTGGAGAGGGCCGCCCAGAACAGCCACACGAATATAGTCCAGTTCATCCTGGACGAATACCCCAAAACCGAACTTTATGAAAGCAGCGTTCGTCGCGCAGCACAAAGCGGATCGATCGAGCTCTACAAGGTTCTTCTATCACACGATCCAACCGTTATAGATATGGACTTCTACGATGGACGAGAATTTCCCATAACAGTGGCCCTTAACATTGACACATCTCCCGAATTCATTGGTTTCCTGCTATCCGCAGGGGCTGATCCTAATGTGGGCGCCTTCGGTGTTGACTGCCTCGCACTGGCAACCAGATCAAGGGTCAACTCTCTGAAGCTTTGCGCCATGCTCATCGAAAGTGGTGCTGACGTAAAGAAATCATGCGCATTATCCGTAGCTGCAAGACAAGGGCGGCTAGATGTCGTTCGGTATCTCTTACAGCAAGGAGCCGAAGTAAACAATCTTTCAAATGGCAGAGCGAGAGATGTCCTCGACCTTAGCCACAATTGGCCGCCTCTACATACTGCCATTGAGGAAGGATATTTGAATGTCTGTGTTCTGTTGCTGGATCATGGCGCCGATCCATACACGCTGGACAAACATGGTCGCACTGCACTGCAGGTTGCTCGAGCAAGTAAGATTCAAGAGATTGCTCGTATGCTTCAAGCTCGTGGGATTGTTGAGCACAGAGAGGGTGAACCTGCCTAGGGGCGATCATACCCGTGACTTCCATATTTAATGGAATTTTATGAGTATATTGCATCGTGTCAATATACATGTATAGACTTCCGAATGATCCTACAGCAGTATAGCTGCTACTTCTACTTGCGTGACAGGAACTATTATGGTCGATACTTTACCCACACTTTTTTGTGAGTTGAACCAGAAAGTTCCACTAGGGGAGCTGGGGTGCTTTGAAAAACAATAACCTCAATTCAAAAGAGTTTCGGCCAGCATCTACGAGTATACTTGAGAATTCCATCACATCGTTCAAAGCTTTAAGCAGCACAAAGCTTTCTGCCTCATCCAGAATTTACTTTCCTAGCATATTTCTTCACATTAGAGTATCATACCCGAAGACAATGTTATGTCTCGCCATGATTGCTGTTCTACTTAAGCAATCCACTATCCATCTACTTCGCTTTCTGAAATTCCAGAGAGACACCGAACTTCTCCCCTACCAAATCCTCGCTCATAGCCCAGAGCTTTTCTGCCATGTTGAGGTCACTCGCCCAGGCTTTCGCGTCTGCGAATTGACAGTCGCTCATATAAACCTTCTCCCCCGTGCACAATAATCCTGGATCCAGCGCAGCAACCAATGTAGTGCTAGCTCCTTGCTCCAGCGTTTTCCATGAGTCTGCCAGTCTTTTCAGTGTAGCTTCGGCATCCTCTTGGCTCATATGACGCATGAGCTCGGTATTGATAACCCCTGGATGCACAGCCAAACTTCGGATGCCGAGCGATTTCAGTCTCTGGTCGAGAGACACGGTGAAGAGGATATTCGCTGTCTTGGACGCCCCGTATGCTGCCATAGGGATATATGGCTGACTTGTAGGGACAGTGACTCTAGCCTTCAGGAATTCATAATCCGGCCACTCATCTGCAGGAATTTCGTCCTTTGTCTTCTCCCAGTTTATGTCGGAGAAACGGACTGGGCTGTAGCGATGGCCATTCGAGGAAAGGTTTATGATCCGAACAGAATCTGTTGAAGACGCCTTCGCAGCGGTGATGAGCTTCGGCATGATCAGATTCGTGAATAGGAAGTGGCCGACGTGGTTGGTTGCAAATTGTACTTCAATCCCGTCTTCGGAGAGGGTACGCTCTATAACAGTGGCAACGCCAGCGTTGTTGATCAGAACATCAATCAGCTCCTCATAAGCAAGAACTTCGCTGGCAGCCTTTCGGACTGAAGACTGAGAAGACAGATCAAGCTGCAAAAATCGACATGCAACTTTTGGGAAAGCAGATTGAATCTCTGAGATGACTGCGTCCACTTTCTCATTTGTGCGGCCTGTCAGAATGAGGAGCTTTGGGGATTGCGATGCAAGAGCTTTGGCGGTAGCACCACCTATACCGCCAAGAGATACACCGGTGATGAGGAAGACTCGCCCTTTAATGGACAAGGGGAAGGCGGTTGCCACCTTAAACGCACTTGTAGTATGATCAAATTCAGAATGGGTAGCCATCATTTGAGATGCAGCAACTATCGCAATTGGGCTGTTACAATCACGCCCAATTCTCTACTCGAATGAGAATAAATGATAGACGCAGTTATGTCGTTTATCTTATAGCTAACCCTGTTCGGACTTAGCACAAAGTCCGACTGTCTACGGACTTAAGGGATAATCTGAAGAAATGACATGAGAATAGATATTGCGAGGTTCAGATAAGCATTAGGAACCAATGGAAGCTATAGGTGGTTTGGGGGTCTCATCACGGCTTTCACGGTCCCAGAGGCTTACCGTTTTCGGCTCTTCCGAGCAGAGCAAAGCAGGCAAAAGGGCTCATATGTCAAAATCATGTGGAACGTTCGAACACTTACAAAAACAGACCATTCCTTCTCAAGATATTTACGAAAAGTTCACTAGGGCGATCCACGAGTGTGGAAAGGTTACGAGTTGATGCTGTTGACTCAAACCCAAGATGAAATGCATCTCGATCGACTCTCGATGTCAAGGATTTGTCTCACTACTGGCACACGGTAGTAACTGTCCTCCTTACAACATTTGAGCCACGGAATAAATTCATTAGGCACCTGATGAGGGAGAAATAGATGGCATCTGTGTACGCTATTTTCAGCATGGATCTTCGATGGTTGTATGTTCTTTACAACTCTAAGTGACTTAGTGACAGTCGAAACTACTTTACCTATGGTTCGACCTCTTAAAATCTCTGTAGTCGACATTGCACCACCTATAGCCTCAATATGCGCCATCAACTTCCCACCCATCCTTGACTCGTATGTGATTGAGATATTGAGCGCGATTGAAAATTGGCGAACGACCGACGTTTGATATGGTGGAAATTCGAGCGGCGGAAGGAAGATTTGATCAGCGTAGAATAATAGATATACAATACGGGTCGTCGCTTGCAAACACTTCAGAGGGTGATCGCTGGTCTGATGTAGACAACAGGTCTTTCCAAGACTGCATGAACGTAAATATTTGTGAAGTGACTTCTTTGAAAGAAGCAAGATCTGTTTGATAGATGCAATGACTCGTCAGATAGCTATCTTTTTTTTACTAGAAATTCGCCCTCAGCCTTCATGCATAGCAGAGAAAAGCCTCAATTGAAAACGAAATGTATCAACAATGAACGTTTCATGCATGTATCAAACACTATCATACAAATATCCACGTTCGATGTCTGGCTTGTGAGTACTTTTTAAATTGCAGACCTCTTCTTTCACCCAGTTCAATCACTAACAGGTTGGGCTGTATGCACAATGTTGGAAGACAAGGTCATATGAGGCATTTAGTGTACGAGATTGAAGCTGTAGGAGTCTATCTAGGAGCGAGCAGGTGAAAACTCTACTAGCGGGCCCCAGCCCTACCAGCCCTATGAGGCGGAGATTACCAACTCCCCTATTTCCAACACACAATCCGAGAGACAGATGTTGTAATAGACGAATTGATCCTGTTGGACGAGAATAGTGTGTTCAAGTTCACACACGGATTACTTTCATTAGCCTTGTGGAGTCTTCCCCCCTTCTGTAGCTGGCCCCCTTGCCATAGGGTACATCAGTCGGAAGCGCAATTGTCGGAGCCGTAAGCTTCCCATCCGACTGCCATCAGGGAGGCGAGGTCGCCAGAAGCGAGGTAGACACTGTTGATCGTGGAGTCCATCTTCACGCAGGCGGAGCAGATGCCGGGTTGGTAGCCGTAATTCAAAGGGCCCGAGCTAAAGAGAGGTTGTTAGAGCGATGAGGATGAGAAGAAGAGATGCAATCACCAATCCTCGCTTGCGTATTCGTTAACGGTGAGGGGCCACATGGAATGGGCAAGCTATTTCGAGAGCCAAGCCCAACCCTGGTCTTGTCTCATACATTACTGTCTAATTAGGAGGAACCATATCTTAAGGGCTATAAGGGATATCATCAGTCCACGGCGAGAAGCTACCAAACCCTACGCTAAGCCACCACCGGCATCTATAATATCTCAACGAGTTATTCCAAGCGAAGGAGGGTGCAATGGAAGACATTTTACAAAAGGTTCTGCCGGCGAATGTTCAGACCATCTCGGGATAACCACCCAGCAATCGGCTTCGAGCAAAGGGCTTATCAGACTAGATCCTTGCTTTGCAATTAGCTTCACTTCCGATACCTCCCCAGATACATCTGAAACCCTTGCAAAGCAACCAAAGCTTCATACGCCTGATTCCATCCTTGTCGGCGTTCTGGAAAGAGAGTGCCACACGAGGTACGAGATGTACCCTTTGAACTTATCTCTGTATCAGCCTAGATTGTGAGGGCATATGGTTTGATTGCGCTGCGTATATCTTCCGAGATCCGCCGCATGATCTTGATACCGTAATTCACCTCAAGGTCATGTACAAGGTCCGGTATCAATCTATCACAGATCTCAACAAGTACATCGATGGCTTCCAAAGTTATAGTCATCCAATGGTCAAGGAAGCGCCTTCGGGGCGAGAGGTCCTTGATATCCTTCGCATTAGGCTTGGAGCTCTCTACGTTTTGAACGGAACGAAATTGCTGTTCTTTCACCTCCGATATTGCTTCGCTGGTACTGTTCCGGCACTTTTCGACTTTGACGGCTCCTGATTTGAGCAATGGTTGCTTGGATATGGGATCCCAAAGCTCTATTTATTTCGTAAGTATTTCGTAGTTTAATCTGCGAACCTGTTGCTCACCTTGCGTCAATTCGTTCGCTGCTCTGGCGATTTTGTTTGAAGCATCAAAAAAACCATAATGGAATGGAATGAATATCTGCCCCTTTGCTATTTTTGTAATGGTCACAGGCATTTGTACGGCACCTCGTCTTGACCTGATTGTCACTTGTTCTTCTTCCTCGACGTTCAATGCCCTAGCGTCGGCTTCCGATATTTCGACCCTCGGTGCGAAGGCGGCATCTTCTAGTTCTTTTGACCTGCCGGTCTTTGTTCGGGTATGGAAATGGTACATCAAACGGCCAGTTGAGAGCTGCAATGGGTACTCGTCATCTGGTCCCTCGATTACTGGGAGATAGTCTGCCGCTTTGAGGATCGCACGCCCACGTGGATTCAGAACTTCGTGTTCGTGCTTAGTAAGTGAAGCAACCGTTTCCAAGTCATGGCCGTAGGATTCACAACATTCAATGTTCGTATAGAAAACACAATCGGTAAATAGTCTCTTCGTTCCTTCTGGGTTCTCTTTATTGCATGGTCATTGGATTCCAGACCCACCAGTCAGCTTCTTATATGTCATTCCAGTATAGTCACATGGTCTTCCTGCAGACATCTTTTTCCATCCTCAAACGCCTCGTTCTCGTTTGTCCATGGCAGAAGAGTCTCGCCATCTTTGTCTGAAATTCATACGTCTGAAATAGTTCAGAAAGATTTCGAAATCGCTTTTTGCTCCTACAACATGCTTGGCGATCCACCCTTCATCTATCCAAGAATTCTCAAACAAGAGATGCTGGATACCATTGAGTACGGCCATGTTAGTCCCTATCCTGGGGGCTAAATGTACAGTAGCCTTCTTAGCTATATCTGAAAGCCGTGGGTCAATTACTATCAGACTAAGTAAGTCAGGTCCTTCAAGACGATCCAAGACCCTTGACCACAAGACAGTCTGGGTAGCCGCCATGTTATGTCCTACTACGAACAAGCAATCAGTAACATCGATATCAGTATAGGAGCCTGGTTGACCATCCGAGCCGAAGGACTCTCGCATCGATGCAGCTGCCGTTGCCGTACACAAACGTGTATTGCCAGCCCTGGACCCATTAGCTTTCCAATAAGCTATAATTTGATGGGGGCAATAAATATGCAACGTGTTCAAGCCACCTTCGCCGATGGCAGCGAGTGCATAGTACTCCTCGAGAAAGAGCTGACCGGAAGTATAGAAGCCAATACCACGATTTGACAGACGCTTCTGTACCTCTTTGGATTTTTGTACGATCAAGTCCATGGCTTCATCCCACGAAGCGCGTTCCAGCTGATCGTTCTTACGGATGAGGGGATAATGGAGGCGATCTTTTGAGGTGATTGATACCCATCTTCATGAATGAGCATTCACCCACATGATAGTAAAATTCGAGGACTACATACTCGTGCATGCTCTTCGGTTCAGGTCGGCCTTTGTTGACACGGTCTTGAATACGCCCTCGAACGCCTACTAATTTTTCATCTTTGACGCCAATGTTCATTCCGCAGTCATTACTATCGTTTCGCAGAATCAGCCATTCTATCGCGCATTTTACATTCTAAGATTCTAGATTCGCCGTACCTGCACAACATACGGGCGCTCTGCACTCAGCGCTTCGACTCTTCAACGCATAGCTCATTCACCCTTGCCGGCCAATCATCTTTATATGATGCTCTTTGGCCATAAATTTTTTTGATTGGATCGTGGGACTTTCTGGTGGATGATGGTAGCGCTTCTGTATGCGCTTCCCATTTTCGTCCTGATCTCGGTATTCTGGCAACTTGGAGCGGGAGACTTGCAGAGTCTCATAGTTCTTCGGACGATCACGTTGAGATTAGTCGCTACAATTTCAGAATTTGTAGATAATAGTAGCTGCCCAGAAATCCCGTCATAAAAAGGGAGAAACCGGAATCTCTTTAAATGCAGTGACAGATAGAGCTTTGTGATTGAGGATTGAAGTTAAGTTGGTGTTCTTGAGAATGTGAATACTGTTGGAAATAATGAAAACCAAAAGATGAGATGAATGGCTGAAGGTGGGAACTTAGTAGGTCAGCTCGTGGAAGGGAGGATTCTAGAATGCCGAGACAAAGAAAAAGATCACAGAGCCTCCCCCAACAAGTGCCTTGTAGACTAAGATAGTGAGTTCCATGTTTCTCTTCGTTAAGATTAAAAGTTGCTTTTGAGTACCTGTCAATTTCGAGATGATTCAGACGAGCCGAAAACGCCATGTTAAAACAATTTCAGGATACCACTCAATCTCATATTAACGCTCTGTAAAAGAAGGAGCCATAGCTAAAGCAAAATTCCTTATTGCTCAGTTCCTCTCGAGTAGTCTTACCTCGTCACCAAACTGTCACAATTCAGAGACATAATTTGCAATGATAATTATTTATGTATAGCAACACAGTGAGCGTGAACGGTTGGTTCTCTACGGAGCGACTTACTTTCTATTGAAGCTCCTTTCTCCAAAAGCGACTTTTCCCACACCCTTCTCCGCTCCCCGCTTCTCATCCCATTCATCCCCCAGCAACAGCATCAATAGCCGCCTAACAGGAATCGCAATTCTCACTCAACATTCTCGACGGCTTCTCGTCGTTCTCCCAGTCCTCACATTCTGGGCTCCCGCAGTAGTTCCATTCCCTGCGGTCGGTGCAGCCGCATGCGAAGAGGACGTTGTACGCATTCGCACATTGTTGGGTGGTTTGGGGTTGTGGCGGTATTGGTCTGGGGTGGATTGGTGATTGTAGGTGTGGGAGTGTGTAGATGCAGGTTCCGGCTGGGATGAGAGAGCGTGAAAGGGAGTCGATAGTCGAGGAAGGAGGAGCGGTAAAGGAACTGAGAAGGCAGTGGCCTGGATACAATATTCAGCTGTTTTTCACGAACAATCGAGCAGAGCCAAATTTCTAAAGGTTGCTGTTCCTTGGGTATACTTGATGGGAAGGCTGCCGATGTGATTGATGCTTGGAGACAAGCGGGACAAGAGATGGTAGGGGCTTGCGGAAATGGAGTTGATTATTTTCGAAGATGAGGCTGGTTAGGGGAGAGGGTAGGGGATGAGTGGTGGAGAGCGCGAGGCTTGCAGGAGAAGGCCCGGTCTCAGAGAATGTCCTGGTTGCAATCACAAAGTTTCCATGAGTACTTCTGCCTGCATCGACACCATAACAGTCGGAGAACATAGCTTGATGATGAGGGGGTGAGGCTATCATGTGCTAATGTGTAGTAAAGAAGTGTTAATGCAACAGACAGGTCGACTATTTCGCGAATGATCTTATGAATCCTCGGACCCAAGCTTGCCGGTAATGATAGCCTGTTTAGCATTTTTCTTCATGGCGAGGGGCAAATTTGATAGACTGTTTCGAGGATGGCGATGTGGGAGTGAAGTTGAAACGACAATCGTTAAAAATGGGATCTTTTCCATTGACTGATAGTTTGACGTCGGCTTTCAACCAGCCAAAGACGATGTTCCTGCCTGACCTGTCACGCTCTACTTCCCTTCACGTCCCTTGATTACAGTATTTCTATTTCAAGCCGCCCGATAAAGAGCTTCCTTGAAGATAATAAACCGATGGACTTTGTTTGCGACATGGTGTACTTCAGTATCTATGCGACAATATCCCAAGGGTGAAATGGTGGCTAAAGTGTAAATAGCTGAAGAGAAGATGGTAACAGGAACAAGGAAATTAAGAATGCGCTCATGTTCAGAATCAGACTCCGAGCATTCAAGATTCAAGTCTTTGGTCAACATGTTAATCTGGAACAAGGAATGCAATGTTGTTTTTGCTTGAACAAGAGGAAAGAGGAATTGCATCCGAAGCGCCTGAAACTAACAAGAGCATTGTTACACCAGAAGAGATACGTCTCCTTTTTCTTTGTCTCATCACAGTCTCCTTCTTTCTTTCGTCCATGAGCTTAAAGACTCCAACCGTTATACCTCACCATTCATCTCATCTTTAGTTTTCGACATTCCCAAGACCTAGAGCCCAACTTCTCATCAGCTCAAATCACGAACTTTATCCACGACCCAATCATCCTCGGATTCTGGCTCAAAGATCGCAACTATGTGTCAATACTCTGAAATACTATACGACTGTGGCCATTGTCAACGCCGTGAGTTTGACTTTTGCAATGATGTCGAGTCGTGCACCCCCGAGAAAATGGAGGTGTGGGTGTTGAACTATATTTGCAACGAGTGTCAGGTGGGTGTTGATGCTATCGTGGCGGAGAGTTTGGCAGTGTACTTGGCGGAGATGAATGTGACTGAGGGGGATTGAGGGGTCGATTGTCTAGCTATTTTTCCGTGCTTATACTTGTAACGCTTGCTTGTGAGATTTGGAGGGCTGCGAACGGCGTAGCCGTAAATTTGACTTGATATTTCACCGTCAACAAATGAAATCAGATTCTTGGTGGCATTAGTGTTCTTCAACGTGTCTTTCCTTAGACGAAGAAGTCCTTAATGTGCTCCACAACTACATCAGGAGCCTCCTCCGGAATATAATGTCCACAATCAACACTCCTTCCATCAACTTCTCCCGATGCATGCACCTCCTTCCACTCACTGATGGCATCATAACTCTTTTCGATAACCCCCTTCTTCCCCCATAGCACCCGAACTGGACACTTTACGAGTCTGTTAGCCTCGATATCTTTTCTTGCTTCCTCCATATCAATACTGGCACCTGCCCTATAATCTTCACACATGCCATGCACAGCCTCGGGATTCGCAAGCATCGAGATATAATAAGCTAAACACTCGTGGTCGAAAACACACATACCAGCTCTCCCAAAGAACCTTTCGGCAAAAGCCATGGGGCTGTGAGTGATAATTGTTTCTGGGAATGGGGCGGCTTGAATGAGGAGAAACCAGTGAAAATAGGCCGTGGCAAATTCTTGGTCGGTTTTGTTGTACATGGCCAGGGTAGGACAGATGTCTACAAGGATGACTTTGCGCACAGCTTGAGGGTAGTCGACACACAGTTTATGTGCGACTCGAGCGCCACGGTCATGAGCGCCTACGTAGAACTGATCGAATCCGAGGTCCGCCATTACATCGATGCAGTCTTTGGCCATGGCGCTTTTGGCATAGAGCTTGTGGTGCTCATCACCAATCGGTTTAGAGGAGGCCCCATAGCCCCGTAAATCAATTGCCATGACAGTGAAATCATTGGTGAGCTTTGGGGCAATTAGGTGCCAGATGTGGTGGCTTTGGGGAAAGCCGTGGAGAAGCAGAAGCGGTGGTCCTGAACCGCCTCGAATTCCATGGATGTTAAGGCCTGGCTGTACAGCGATATCGAAGGGCTTGAATTCTTCAAACATCCTGTCGTAGAAAAGAACTAATCAGGCAACTTTACCATATGTTGTTCACAGTTGCAGAACATGGTTTACCTTCAACCCCTCAACGCTCGCGTCAAAATCATGCCTCAATCTAGGGTTAGGGTTCAACGCGGGAGTATTTCCGCGAACGGCAACTAGTAATGGTTGGTACCCTTTCGCTTCTTGTTCTTCCTCTTCTTCCTCTTCTTCTCTTCTTCTTCTTCATTACCTACAGCTAACCTTCCAATAATAGCCCCTACGAGACTAACGTCTACCACCTCCATCGTGTAGCGCAGAAAAAAAAATTTCGTCGAAACCCATCGTCTCCGATGCAAGCCTCTATTCCAGAGGATAACAGGTAGCACAAGGCGAAACGGCCTTGATGAGCGGGCAAGCACTCTATGGAAGCTAGAGGCTGTGGCAAGAGTGCTTTTACACTCACCATGCAGATGCCCAATCCGAATATTATCATTACAACAACCCGCTCATGCTAGATATACGCGCGATGGACTTAATACAGCACTTGTGATAAGAGCAAGGACCAAAGACGACAAGTAGGACCGCAAATATAGCGAGTGGAGGCCTGGGGAAGCCGAAGATGGGTGGGGGGATACAGATGGGCCAAGAGTCTATCGCGTCCCGGCCGACCTCTTCTCGGACTCATGATATTTACAGATTTGTTGCGAAAGCGATCTTCAAGCGCTAATTCCAAAGGGGACGTTTCAAATTGTAAAGATGACACGCCACCACCGATGAGTTGGTCTCTTTGCAGTTGCATTTCTCGTATTGGCTTCTGGGTTCTTAGAAACGCTTTGGCAATCCTCTCGAGTATGAAACCACCAAAAGCGAACAAACCCTTCTATTCTCTTGACGTCCTATGTGGAGTAGACATCTTGTCATGTTTCTTTCTCTTGCTTCTTGTCTATTCTGACTCTGGCCATGCCCGTCTTATATGACGGTGAAGCAACACAAAACAATGAGTGAGGCTGGACAGATCTAGTCCAACGACATTCACAGCATATTCTCGCATCAAATCGTCCTGAAATGCGAAATCTCAACCTTTCCGTCGTTATTGCACATTGAAATCAACTGTACTGATTATACATAATGTGAAGGTACATATAACAATGTTTGGTTGAGTGAGTATTCAGCTTTGGATGAACCATCCACCAAGCGCCGTAGCTCCTTAACATTCAAGATGTGACTACAGCATTTGGATGTCCGGCGGGTGTTTCCAATGGTGCTGATACAAAAGCAGTAGCGCTATCGTTGGTTGAAATCAAGGATGGAAACTGGAATAGCCTGGGATCGATTCCGCAAGGCCGGACATTGGTTGTGATGAGAGTGCTATCAAACCTAGAGCCTGGAGTATATGCATAAAGAACGAGACTTGGCTGGGTGAATCCGGGAAGCGCTACGAGATTGTTAGGATTTCTCTAAGAGCCCAAAGCTTGGAAGTCGGAATCGTGGCATAGGCTGGCTACTTACGAGGCACGATAATTGCACCACCGGTACCTCGTCGCACGCAAAAAGTCATGAGAGACTCAAAAGCTGCTACGACATCGAACCATGTGGAGTAACCGAGGGGGAAAGTGAAAGGGACTGCACCGGAATGGGTAGTATAGCTTAACAAAGCAAGTCGGAATTGACCTGGCATTAAATCAGCATAATCACAGTGCCCTCACTTTCGAAAACCTGCGGGCGCACCGTGGCCAAAAATCTTTGGTAGCTGTACTATCGGAGCTAGGTTTGACAGTGGTGCAAAGGGTGGGGCTTGTAGTTCAGGCTGAACAAAAAGCCGCGTAATCGTGTCTGCTGTGGGTATTTGATGAGGAGGGACAGGTTTATCCTGTGCAGCAGGTCGTCCAGCCCATAGTCCACACCAGACAATATCATTGACCGCCGTACCCGAGATTGTGTTTCCTGCCACGACACCAATAATCCACAGGAAGATTACTATGAGACGGCAAGACGCAAGGACCATAATCAATGTTTCCCAAGCGGGGTGTCAAGCTTGATGGAAGACTATAAAGCGACCTTTGAGGGCCATCTGTTATATATGTTACGTTCCTGCCGCCTGTACTGTGCAAGTGCGGTGGTTGATCATCCGACGCCGCGTACAGACTCACAAGAAAAAAGCTGTCAACCCGCTTGTAGACAGAAAATATTCACAATGCGTGGCGAGAATACCCGAATCCTTGGCTAGTGATACAAAGCATCTGTGATATGTCGATTTCAAGATATCCTCTACGAAGCCCAACAAGTGTAGAATCTAGCAGCGGCTAGCTATCAGGTCTACCTTTCAATGATTTAGAGGGAAGAATTTCGAGCGACTGATCTATCTTCGACCGCACGTCTATTCTCATGTCGAATGCGGGTCATCAGCGCTTGTTCGGGATCGTCGCTTGTGTTCATGGTACGCGGGAGAAAGCTTTCCTCTACGCGATATTTCAGATCATGCAGTTCCAAGAAGTGATTCCATGACATCAAAAATCGGACATCTCAGCTTCCTGAGGACTCGAGGTTCCGTCCGTCCCTGGCTGACATAGGTTGCTTCAGCGGAAACGTCTTGAACAATGCGCTTGACGTGGGGTCGAATATTATTGTGTCTGGCATGATAGAGCTGCGCCAGCCATTGCCAAAGTAAATATCTCGGTGTTGGGCTAGGGTTAAGTCATCGCTTCCATATATAGATGCTCCTTCAAAGTGCGCTGCTAATTTCTCTTAGTTGGGTTTGTGAGCCAAATCTATCCGTGACGATCACCCAAGGCAAAATATGACAGTTGCAGTTGGCCTTGCCCCGGTAATCCATGTCAGGCGTGCACTTTCCTTCGGTGTATTTGGAAATACCCAGTACGAGCAAGGGCAAATAGGCAAGGCATGAAGTACATGTGCCTTGTTCAGCTTTCTCCCTTTGGTAGATGAAATCTCTAGATACGAATCTTGGGGGAAACATATCGCTGGATCATAGCCGGGGAGCATCCTCTAGACTTGGGTTTCCACTTCTTTGCTAGGAAGGCTGGTGGTGCAGTGTCGCATCTGTCTGTTGGAACATGCCATACCTGCGTGAATAGGCCAACGTCGAGTGTGTTGACATTTTAGCGAAAATGACCGGGTGGTTATCAGACTGCGCGAATGGTTTCATAATAACCAACGCTGTTTACTTTCGGACCTTGTCTGATCAAGGATTACGGTATCACTACAAGCGGCTATGCGCCGAGCTATGTATGTTCTAGCGAGTGCGAATATACGAAAGACAGTAACCTCCCGCCCGTCACCTGTCCCAGGCATTCCATTGCCTGTACTGTTTGTATCAAGCTTAATAAATGTCTAGATTGGCGATTATCATGGCACTTTGGCAAGTGTAGTAACCTCTGAAGGCATGACAGCCAAGATTGAGGTTGGCACATCAGAAGTCGCCCGGTTCTCTTCTGCGGTTAAAGGGTATTGTATGCGCATAGAGCGCTTGGTCGTGCACCAATTAGGCGATATTTAGGCTACGAAATGCCTGAGCGCTCGAATAATACGCTGCGCGTGGGAGATCAGTCTTGTGCTAGAATTGGAGTCCGTCATCGTTGAGCCGAAGAGTACATATGGCGCCGCATGGGGCAGCGAAGGAGAATTGTTTTTGTATATTCTCAAGTCTGCCTCATCGACTTCTTGAAGATGCGTTGTCAATATGTTATGATATTTGCTGAAACACCAAGGCTGACACTGCTTCTTTCCTTGCTTGCCGGTGTTCTTGCCTCTCCGCTGCAAGTGGCCAGCTCAATAACGTTGACTCAATCATCGCCGGCGCCTATCCCATATTCCTTACTTGGTCCACCGAAGCCCGTCGCGCCGCCGAATCCGGTTCCACCCGTACCAGTTCCGGTGGACCCGGTATGTCCACCTACTCTTGGGAAGCCTCCTGTCAGCGATTGCCTTGCTGCGGCCGCCTTGATACCTAGAGACCCTCGGCAAAGTCCGATTTTGCGGAATTTTTATGTCCGGGAGAGTGATCGTAACGTTTCAATGGAAAATGTGAAGCTGCCGTACGAAAGAACAGTCGGTTAGTACTCTACACATTGTGCCAAGTTTTGTTCGATTTGGAGATTTATCTATTGATTCTTGGATACCTACAGGTGGCTGCACAGTTCAAGTGATATTAGCAACATCGTTCTCAGATATACCTCACGACAAGGCATACTGGAGTCAGATCTGGGGACCTGTGCGGAACATCAATCGCATATGCGTTCAACAACAAGGCTACGGCGGGATTGTCATTAAGAATGGTCTGAGATCCCATCCCTTCACGTTGTCTAAAACCTGTATCTGACAGCTCGCACATAGGCCTAGAAGACAAGCTCGAGATCGTCGTCTACGCAGAAAACTCAATCTATGCAAAGACCCACATCCTCCGCAATTCTCCCGACCCAGTAGCGAGGTCGATCGCTCTGCAGGAGCTCCTGGAGCTTATGGATCTTACTCGTCATGCACCAACGCCTGCCCAGGTGGATGCTATAGCTAAGGCGCTGGCGGCCAATGGGACCATGGATATTGGCCAGGCGATGGCTGATAGTGGGATATCAACAGCGAGTCAAAGTACTGCGTCAGCCAGTAATCAGACTTGGGTGCCGACATTGTCGGTTCCCGGAGGGTTGACGAATGTTACGGGCGGTGTCGACAATACTCTGTAGACTGGAATAGAGCTTAGCGAACCGTTCTCAATGACTTCGTAACTTTGAGCCTTTGCGAGTTTCGCCAGCACTACCGACAGTTTCCCGTACTTACTGCCCGGTTCTGACAGCTCAACAACATTGAGACAGTTGAGATGCGTATTTTCAAAGCCCCCGTAGTCTTTACTGAACAACAACAACAAAGATCTTCGATCAACAGGCACGTGGGGCTCAACACTTTGCAGTATACCACGCAGCTGCTTCACGATAGCGTGAAGGTCTCTCACCTGTTTATGGGAACATATGCCCATAACATCGTCAAACGCGCGACTGGAGAAGCAGAGACGCGATGCGGAACTGGCTGAATCGGGAATAAAAATGGGTTTTTGGCCGATGCACATCCGGCTAGCCTGGTACGGGAAACGGGAACGCTATGCTGCTTTCGGTTTCTACCGAGAGGTTTCAGTCTGCGGCCTTCCCCTGACCTTTCGACCTTCTTGCTCTTTATTTCCTTTTTGAAATTCACCATCACGAGAATCGTTCATCAATATTTGGGGTCACACACACGGCAACGCCCACCAGATTATGAAACAGCAATGAAGAACTCTAGGACAAGTATACTCCACCTTTACATCGCACGCGAGTTATCTCTTGTAATATATCTTTGAAATGTCATATCAACCTCTCGACATCGAAGACGAAGCTTCTCCCGGCTCTTCCCTCCTGATCTCCTAATCTAGATACGTAGAGGCCAAGTATGGCAGTCGTAGACTATATCACGTCTTTGAAGGGGAAAGACTGTATATGGCTATTTCGGCTGCCGCTGGAACGGTAATATGCTTATTTGGCTTTGAGCAAGGCGTCTTTGGCGGTATCATCGTTGGCCATGAATTCCAAGAGTACTTTCGTCGTCCCTCGCTATCACCTACTGGTTTCGTAACGAGTATCTACGATTTGGGATGTTTTGCTGGTGCCTTGGCTGCGCTGCTTGTTGGCGAATGGCTGGGCCAAAAGCGCATGCTCATTGATTTTACTTTTATCATGGCGATTGTTATCTTGATTCAGACTTCCGCGTCTTCGATAAATCATTTTTTATGGGGTCGGTTCATAGCCGGTATTGGTAACGGCGGCAACACCGCTACGGCTCCAGTATGGCATGTGGAGACTTCGCATCAAAGCGCCAAAGGCAAGGCTGCGGCCAAGGAGATGGTGGTCAATGTGCTAGGCTTTGTCGTGTCGAATATCATCACTCTAGCGTTCAGCGGCCTCACTACCAAGGGCTCAGTGGCGGTTTCCCCTCGGCATTCAACTTATTTTCGATTTTATTATCCTTGCCATGGTACCTATGTTGCCACGATGGCTACTTGCTAGAGGAAGAGAAGTAGAAGCGAAGAATGCGCTAGACTAGTCTCGACGGAGAAGCAAGTGATGCTGCGTTCTTGAAGATTAGGAATTCTGTACGTCAATAAGTGGCCGTGCAGGCTTCATGGTCCCAGATCCTCAGAGGTGGTCAAGCGACCAGGCGTATGTTGCTAGGGATGCTCCTCCGAGTCTGGTACGCAACTATCTTTGCCGTTTCGAAGTGCCGACTTAACCTTCGTTAGCCAGCAAGTCACAAATATTAACATTCTGTGCTATTATCTTCCACTAACACTACACAAAAGTGTAGGCTTATCCAAACTTCCCTCACGTGTATTAGCTACCGGCAATGCTGTGTGCTACATGCTCGCAACCGCAGCCTCTTTATTCTTCATTGAGAAATTAGGCCGAAGACCCCTTCGCATGTCATGGCCGCTGCCTAAGTAGTCGCTTTCCTCGGCGTCGCCATCAGCACGGACATTGGAGGCGACGATGGCGCAAAACTTATCCCTGGTCTATTGGCCACTGTCTGCATATCGCTATACCCCCTCGCCTTCAAATTCGGCTGGGTATCAATCCTCTGGCTCTTCCCCGCAGAAGTCAGCTCCCTCAGCATGCGGACCAAAGGCGCCGCTCTCGCAACTGCGATGGACTGGCTGTCAAACTACGTTTTCGTGCAGACCACGCCCATCGGCATACACTACCTCCACTGGGGCCTGTAAATAATCTACACATTCCTCAACGCAGCCTTCGTGCCAATTGTTTATTACCTGATTGACGAGACAGCGGGCAAAAGTCTCGAACAGATCGATCGGTGGTTCATCTCAAATCCAGGGTGACTGGTGCATAAAGCGGATCACTCCTGGGCACCTGAAATTAGCAATGTGAACAATGAGGAGACTTTGGGTGGCGCGGACGGTGAATATAAGGGGATAGTGAAGGCGTATGAGGAAGCAGATGAGGGTGGAGAGGAGCAGTTGCGTCGATTGTATGCCTCTCCTTCACCTCGGTTATTATGCCTTCGCTACCATGGTTAGCAATAGATATAATGTGATCGGTATGGACTGATGGTATATGGGATCAGCTGGCGTTGAAGGGGAGACAGGACCATGGTTTCCAAGGTTCTTATGAACGGAGCGGAAATCAGCGTTACAGAATAGACCAAGATACCCCGGATATTGAAACATGTTAATAGACCCAGCCTTTCCGAATACCTTAAAAAAAACCATTGAGACCAAATTAGCCACTTTAACGATTCCTCCCGGTAAAAGTCGGATTTTCAATTCAACGTCTCAGCGGCAGTCTCAATAGCCGCATACGCATCATCCTCATGCACATCGATCTCATACCATCCGACAAAGATATACTCATCTGCTCCCCATACTATGAAGCCGTCCTCTCCGGTGTTCTATCTCTCACATATCAGCATTCACCATTAGGTCCCCTTCCCCGCCTCTAGGGCACTTTCGGAAAGTTCCTTCATTGATAGATACGAGGAATGGAACAAGATGAGGGAACGCACGGTCTGACATCTCAAACTCCGCGGGTAGTCAAACCATTGCACAGCAAATTCGCCGCCAAACACTCGCATGCGTTTTGACTCGGCTAGCTCTCTGCTGACGAGAAAGCGGATTATGCGGTCGGCTTCTTGTTTTGTGATCTGTAGAGCGACATACCACAACTTGTTAGAGAAAGAATTGATACATGGGAGATTTTTGAAAAGATTCTTGCAGATACGGTGACGGCTAAGTTCCTAGGGACCCTTTACTGATTATGAAGCAAAAACATTTGGTAGTTCTGGGGGAAACGTACAGAGTTATCAACTGTCTCAGCGAGTATGTTGCCGCTATGGCTGAAGACGGTACCGCGGGAGATTGAGTCGTTGTCGGTTAGGGTTTTGAGGACATCTGGATTGGTTCAGCCTCAGCGGAGTCCGTTTGAAGGTCGAGATTTGGGGACATGCCTTGGCCTCTTGGCTTGTCCATGTTGTTTGTGCATGGATGAGTGAGGGAGCTTGATTAATCATTGCTTGGAGAATGGGCTTGGGTAGCGCGCGGCTATCCGCGGGTATGAGCTCGTCGGTGATAGAGGTGGAAATAGCCGAACCATATTAGTCAGCGGAAGAGGGGTCAAATACTCGGCTGCAGCTCATTATCCTTTTGCAGAGTCGCATCGGGAAGGCGTATGCACGAACCTCAAGCCGCTTTCCACGTCTATAAAAAAGCTTCTTCCCTTCAATATGCTCAGCTGGCTGATATACGAGAAATGAAAAATGGACTGCGTACTGCTCTTGCTGTAAGTGTTGCATCTCGCCGGCCCATCCTCTCAAGGACGGTATTAAGGGATAACGACAGTATCAACTTCGGGAAAAAAGCCTTCCGGCGACCCTTTTTTAGCATCTGTGCAGATTACTAAGATAGAAATTCGGCCTCCTTGAGCAGAGCCGATCATTATCTAAAGCCACCCAACGAGGCCCATGCAAAGAGTCAAAGAGAAATTTACTGTGAGTCGGGCATCAGAAAGGATACTAAGTCCAATTGCAATATCGATTAGTTCTCTGGATACCTGGATATCGGAAGATCGAAATCGCGGTTCTGATTCCCTCCGCCATACCTTACCAATTCTACGATCATGAAGATCCAAATACTCTCTGACCTTCATCTCGAATCCCCCAAAGCCTACGACATCTTCGAAATCGAGGCTAAGGCACCCTACCTTGCTCTGCTTGGCGACATAGGTAACATCGTCTCGCACAAGGATGAATGTCTTGCTTTTCTTACGCAACAGCTCCGGCAGTTTCAGGCTGTTTTCTTCGTGCCTGGCAACCACGAAGCGTACCATTCCAATTGGACTGAAACTCTTGGCTTTCTCCGTGCTTTTGAGGAACATATACGTGGAAAGGCGGGGCTTGGAGAGTTTGTCCTGCTCGAGCGCAGAAGGTTTCGAATCCCGGAGACAAACATCGTGATCTTAGGCTGTAGTCTCTTCTCGGCGATTCCACCTGAGCGTAACAAGGATGTCAGCGTTGGGCTAAATGATTTCTTTTGTACCGACGATTGGGATGTTGAGGCTCACAACAGGGCACACGAGAGGGATCTGGCTTGGCTCAATGTACAGGTCTCGGAGCTTAAGCACACCCCTGGAATCAAGATTGTGATACTTTCACACTGGAACCCGACAACAGATTCCCGCTCGCTTGATGCAAAGCATGCTAAAAGTCCGATCTCCAGCGCCTTCTCCAGTGATTTATCGGAGGAACTGTGCTTCAAATGTCCCAGCGTCAGGCTCTGGGCTTTCGGGCATACGCACTTCAATTGTGATTTTACCGTGCCTCGTAATGAGGGCGTCAGTAACATCAGACTGTTGGCGAACCAAAGGGGCTACTATTTTGCTCAGGCAGAGGGATTCGATGGAGCAAAGACCGTGGATGTATGAGCATGAGGTCAAAATACTTCCCGAGGAGATGTGGACTTTGGGGAAGTGATATTGAAGTCCTATGTGCGCCGCACAGCGGACGCCGGACTGTGGAGGCCTTGTGTGTGCTTCAGCAACTGAGCTATAGTGCCTAATGAGAACACCTTGCAAATGAAAACAAAACCGTCGGACTTGCCTAATCTGCGGCGAGCTTCGAGGTAAAGTGCCTTCCATGCGATTTACAATCCTCAGAAGCCCTGCCACGATGTGCCAAGAGCCTCTACTAACTCCTTCGACCACTGACGAACTGGCTTCCTTCCCTTCTTCAAGTTTTCATAAGACGTTCTCAACGGCTCTGGAAGCAGTTGTGCATCCAAGAATCCATCTTCTTCAACATACATCATCATATAGCCAACCATAGCAAGTGCAAATAAACCAATACGCTTATTCAAATCACGCACATATAGACGCATGAAAGCCTCCAGTAACATGTGAGATTTAAGAACGATGACAGGACATCGATTCGACTTGAAGAAACCAGATCCGCGCGCCGGACGCCATGGTGGGAGAACGGTCTGATCAGACGCCAGAACGTAAGGCGAAGGAAGTTCGACGTTACGGGCGGAGAGCAGCGAGCTCTCCAACGCTGGTAAGAACCAGATCGTGTCGGATTGTAAATATAACCCCACTGTAACGTCTTCTATACCCTTGATATGCATGTGCAAAGCTGGGGACGGCGTAGGCCTGTCTAGGCTGATTGTTTCGCAGGAAGTTTGGTTGGGACACGGCACCAGGTTCTCGATCTGCCTGAGAACCTTCTCACTGACATGAAGACAGTCATCTCGAATGATGAAGTCGATGGACTTGTGATATATTAGCTAGGTTCTAGTATCATTCCATACCATACCCAGAAGAGATCTTACACTAATCATTGAAGGTACTCCATGGACATTCAGCAGGAAATGACCCCAGAGGACGCAAGGGACCTGGGACGAGTTGAGAGCTTGAGAAATTTCCAGGATCAAAGGCTCCGACATAGCTATGATTGGCAACTTGGTCGTCTGAGTAAGGCATTCCAGCGACGATAGTCAACACTGTGTGGGAGAGGTGCTGGAGGAGGAAGAAATGGAGGCTCACGGCCGTATTCTGCAATTCGTTGCCTAAGGCAACAACTTAGAATAATGCCTTTAAGCGAATTATGAGCTTAGGGTGGGGCACGGATACGTCATCTGCTGCACGGACCCAACTTCCACCACCTATATCTTCCTCAATATGAGCTCAATTGATGCAGCTTTGGCCTTTCTGGCTTCGCTAGAATCAGGCGATCAAGTCAACATCGCCAAAACAGCTAGGAAATTTGGATGTGACCGTTCTACCCTTTCCAAACGATATCGCGGCGTTACCGCACCCCGCGAAACTCAGTACCAGAACCAACGAAACCTCAACGATCAGCAAGAAAAATTTCTAGTCAAATACATAGATCGCTTATGTACATGTGCTTTATCATCTAGCAGGCAAATGATCCGAAATTTTGTCAGCGAGATCTGCGGTAAAGACGTAGGGAAAGAATGGGTTTCGCGCTTCCTAAAGCGCCATTATGTTGACCTGGTTAATCATCTCATCAACGCAATTCTTTGGATTTTTTTCTTCTTTTCATTGAGCATGATCGACAGCGCTATTGTGTCACTTGATTAGCTTGATGCTCTCTTGATATTGGAATTTACCACACTGTGCTTTGTTAATCATGTCTAGGCCTGCCGTCGGGTTCCGGGTTCGGGTTGGGTTGAGAGGGGTCAACCCAACCCGGTCAACCCGATGGGTTGAGAGAAAAAGGGGTTAGGGGGCTTTCCGAGCATACCAACATGTTTAGATGTCAACTCACCACCCTACTCATCACCCTACCTACCTACCACCCTACCTACTCGCCTACCTACATGTTCAGCTACCAACTCAGCTACTTACTCGCCTACCAAACTCGATACCAAACTCCCTACCAAATTCCCTATCAAACTCCCTACCTAACACCCTTCATGGCTCCCTTCATGGCTCCCTTCATGGCTCCCTCCATGGCTTCCTATCGAACACCCTTCATGGCTCCCTCCATGGCTCCCTTCATGGCTCCCTCCATGGCTCCCTCCATGGCTCCCTCCATGACTCTCTACCAAACATCCTACATGCTTCAAAATACGCGTCGATCGAGCGCATAGAACAGTTCTTCAAACAGTGATTTCTACATGACTTTCTACCTACTTGTCATTACACATACTCACTATTCTACTCATTAACATGCTCATCATTCAATTCGTCACTCTATCTACTCGTCACTTAGTTACATGCTCATCACTCTATCAAAATTGATTGCAAAAAAATATGGAAAAAAATTGAGAGAGTTATACTATCTTTGATACATAGTATACTATATTTAGTATCTAGCAATCGGGTTCGAGCAACCCAACCCTGACTCGACGACAGGCCTAATCATGTCATTTGAACCAGCAAAATTTTCTTTAAAGAGTGAAACAGAGAGTAAAGAGTTGCCTGACGAACTTGTGGTTGGGTTTTGATGAATAAAAAGATAAGAGTGAAATAATGAAAGAAATGAGAGAATGTACTGATGATTGAGATGTTTGAAAGATATGACGAAGATTGAAGTGTAAGATGTAGTGAAATACTTAAATATGTTTCACTTCTTCTTCTTTTTCTTATATGCTTGCTTGATTTTCTTTTTTTAATCTTGCATGACTGTCATTATTTAAGGTATTCTTTGAAAGATGTTAAGACTTTGAAATCATAACGAAAAAATACCTAGAGATTTTGTAACTTCTATCAAGAATAAAGAAGTATGATGCATTATTCAAAAAGGAAAGTTTCGCTTCAAAAGTAATAGCAGGCTGCAGATAAAAACGCAAGCAACGAAGACAGTCGACGCGACCAAACCCCCATGAAAGCACAGAGCAGCGCAGCGCTCAAAAAAACCCCCCAAAGATAGCGAACAGCCCTAGCATCATCATCATCGACCCAGACAGCAACGGATTTTAATCTGCCAAGCCAGATCTAGAATAAAAGCCTCTCAACACCCAGTCTGCACCAGTTCTATTTTTATAGTGCAAAGCTCTCGATACCCGAGCTAACACTTCAAAGATGCCCAAAGCAACAATAATAACAACAAACGAAACACCCGATCCCCGGTATTGGGGCTGAATGGTCGTGGTAGATGGGGAGGAGCTGGCACTGGAGGCGTGGGGGGGGTCCTATCTGATGGAAGTCGTAAATGCATTTTTACGGAAGTGGAAGGGAGGGAGGGAGGGGATGAGAGCGTTTGGCGCCGATAGCGCTGGCGCGTCTGCGAAGGCGGCGGTTCAAGAAGCGTAGATTGCATTGTCTGCGCGAGTAATTGGGCTAGCTGTGAGTGAGGATGGTAGCAAGAATAGGGCAAGCATTCGCCCATCTTCGTTCTAATAGCGACTATGAAATGAGGTTGCAAAGCTTTTCGTTACCGCCGCAATATGCCAAGACTAACAGCTCAGATGTACTAGTTCATGCAAACTCGAAGGTATACACAGTGCTTCCCGGCTATTATGATGTTCGATGTTCCCCCTACTGGTATGGTATCGCTAAAGGAACGCCAAAATTATCCCACATGCAATCATTATGTACAGTAAGTTCGTTATCCTTGGTGACTCAGTCTTTCCAACTAAGCCAACATGAGTGGTTGACGTCGGCTTGTTTGCAGATGTTGACGTTGCCGTGGAGCTAGGTGTGACGGGACCAGAGTCGGATACGACAGAGGGTAGTTGGGTGAGACTGCTCCAAGAAAACGGCATTGTACTGGTACCAATTACCAGTGCTGAAGTTCCTAGTGATATTGGAGTGCCAGAGACAGTGATGCCAGCGCCTCCTGGGGAGATTGTTTTCCCGTCTATAGCAAGGCCACTGAGGGTCGCTGTGAAAGCTTCGCCGTCGACGGTAAACATGGAAGCCCTGGAAGGCAACGTTATTGTCGTGGTGCCGACGACGAGGTTAGAGGAACCCAGAGAGATTGGCGTACCGGATATTGTGATTCCTGAGCCACCGGGTGTGAGAGTCGTGCCTGCAATAGGAAAACCAGTCGGATTTGCGGTAAAGATTTGACCGGCTACCGTGAGAACAGAAGACAAGGGCGATGATGATGACAATGCAATCGTACTGGTCCCAATTGCAAGCTGAGATGCATCGAGAGATACAGGTGTCCCTGAGATGGTGATGCCTGGCCCTCCTGGTGTAAGTGTTGTACCTGCTATCGAGAACCCGGTCGGATTGACCGTCAAACTCTGACCAGCCACAGTAATAAATGTAGGCGAGGGTGAGACGGATGGTAATGCGATAGTGCTACTTCCAATGGCAAGCTGGGACGTACCTAAATAGATCAGCGTCCCTGATATTGTGACTCCTGGACCACCAGGAGTAAGAGTGGTACCAGCTATTGAAACGCCAGTGGGATTGGGCGCAAACGTCTGACCAGCAGCTGTGTAGATGGAGGATGAAGGTAGGTTGACTGTGCTAGAACCAATGACGACATTGGATGGGCCCATAGATATCTTCGTACCTGATATCGTTATGGCTGGTCCACCTTGAGTGAGGGCCACACCTCCAATCGAGTACACAGAAGGACCCACAGCGGTAATTTGGCCATTGGTATCAGGAGCAGTAGAAGACAGAGCGACAGTATTGCTTCCAACGACAAGACCCGAGGGGCCAAGCGATATCTGTGTGCCCGATAGTGTGATGGCAGACCCACCCTGAGTAAGAGCAGTACCAGCGACTGAATATACCGAAGGGGCAGAGTCGGGAGCTTGACCACCATTGGCAATGGATTGCGATGGTAGAGGCATGACGCCGGTGCCTAAGATCAGGCCAGATGGGCCCAAAGAAACCGGAGTACCTGAAATAGTAACTCCAGGTCCACCAGAAAATATTGTCGTGCCCCCAACGGAAAAGACCGAAGGATTGGGTGGAGAGTTCCCTACTCCGGATGCCGGGAATGAAGGCGTACTGGCAGTTGATATTTCTATTGTACTTGCGCCGATTACCAGACCAGACGGCCCCAGAGAGATTAGTGTATTCGAGACAGTGATAGCAGGAGCCCCTTGAGAGAGAATAGTTCCAGCCACCGAGAAGGCTGTTGGATTAGCGATAAGTGTTTGACTTCCAATTGTGATAAGCGGTAAAGGGGGATTTGCAGTTTGCGGAGGCGTCTGTAGTGGAAAAGTACTCGTGCCTATGATTAACCCTGAAGGTCCTAGAGAGACTGGCGTATTTGAGACAGTGGTCCCAGGAGCCCCTTGAGAAAGCACTGTTCCACCCACTGAAAATGCGGTTGGGTTGGCACTATATGTTTTGCTTCCAATCGTTACGACTGGTGAAGGGCTATTTGCTATCGACGGAGGATTCTGTATTGGTACTGTGCTCGTCCCTACAATCAAGCCCGATGGTCCTAACGATACCGGAGTATTAGATATGAGTATACCCGGAGCCCCTTGCGATAGGACTGTCCCACCAATTGAAATAGCTGCTGGATTACCACTAAATGTCCCACTACCTACTGTGAAGACTGACGCAGGCGCAGGCGCTAGTTGTGCAGCAGACGAAACTTGCAGTGGCATAGTACTGGAGCCAGTTACGATACTCGATACTCCCAAAGAGACTGATGTTCCTTCTATGACTACTGGCGGAGATCCAACTGAGACAGTCCCAGTACCGATTATGACTTCGGATGCGCCTGGAGAGACAGCTTGAACGGTTTGGCCGCTCACAGAAATCTGCGGTACGGTCGTTGGAACGTTTGGTTGTACGGGGATTATTGTCTGGCCACCCTGTACTAGAGGGGCTGTAGCCGGAGATACAGTGGCGAACGTTAAGCCTCCTACAGCCAAAGGCGTAGATGGGTTGGATTGAGCAGGCGCAAAGCTCTGTTGGCCTGGGTTCGATTGCCAAGGCAGATTTGGTTGGCTAGACGTAGGGTTTCCAGGCCCAGGATTATCAGACGGAACTTTTGGCTGCACAGTTGCAGGGTTGGATTGACCAGGTGCAGGGTTTGGCTGACCAGGTGCAGGGTTGGATTGCACAGGCACAGCATTCGTTTGACCAGGCGCGGAATTTGGTTGAGCAGCTATGGAAGCAGGGCCGTCTGACTGGCCGTATATCGGGTTGGGCTGTACAGGTGAAGGATTACTCGCGGGCTGCACTGGAAAGAATGTCAGCCCACCAGCAGTCACCGGGGCCGGGTTTGAAGGCGCGGGCGAGGCTACTGGTTGAGATGGATTAAAAGTGAAGCTGCCAGCAACACTAGGCGTAGAAGGTGGTTGTGCTGGAACAGGTGAGGATTGGGCTGGAGTAGGGTTTGGGTTGGCTGGAGAAAAGGTCAAGCTGCCTACAATCACTGGTGCAGCATTGGATTGCGGCTGCGGTTGCGATTGCGATTGGACGGGCACGACAGGGGCTGCGGATGGCTGAGCAGGCGTAAGGGTTAAGCCACCTACGACCAAAGGAGAGCTGGTCACAGCGGAGTTTTCGCTGTTGGGGGCTGGAGGATCCGCTGGTGTGGCTGGTGCTGGGTTCGGAGAAGTAGTTGACGGATCCGCTGGCGCGGCTCGGGAAGTATCTATCGGAGAAGCCGGATTCCCAGTGTTTGAAGCTGGTTGAATCACCGGCACAGCTTGGGGAGATGACGATGAAGCGGATTGAAGAGTTTCCGGTACTCCTAGTCCCGGGACGGACGAATGAGCCAGAGGATTGTTAAGGACTGACGTCGTGGGAGAGGGTTCCAGAGAGTGAGCCGGATTTCCTCCATTCGATGTCGGGGGGTTTGCCGGCGCTACGGGAGAGGAAGTAGGCAAAGCTGGATCTCCACCTTTTGAAGTGGGAAGGTTCGCCGGTATCACCAGAGCAGAAGAAGTTGGCGGAGGCGGTGGTGTATTTGACGTAGGGGTTGGAGTCGAGGAAGAAGGCTGAGGCGCCGGCGTTGGAGTTGCTCCCGGATCTCCAACACTTGAAGTCGGATTATCCCACAGTCCTGTAGCTGGTGTCATCGGTCTCGGAGGATCATATCCATTTCCCACATCAACAATGGCGCAGCCTTTCCAAGCTGGATCAAGCCCCCTGATCGACGCCGTGGGTACTATGATGACGGGATGATAGGTATGAACGAGCTCTGCCAGAAGCTTGGAGTTTCCCACTACGGGATTGGGGACTGTGCTATCGTACGCGTAGCTTGACGGGGGGCACGGCAAATCGGCGAAGTTGAAGGACATGGTTTCGCCGGAAATTCCATCAATTGTTGAGAGTTCGTCTTGAGCAAAAGAAATGGTGAGAGAGGTATGGACATCGCCAACCTTCTGCTGACACTTGTCCCAAGCAAAGATGGTGCTGATGACCACGTATACAGAAGGTGAGGTACTGTATTACGGTTAGCAGGTAATTAGCCAATATAAACGATAATTTCACCGTACAAGACAAACCCATCCGGCCCAACCGCATAGACCTGTGAATGATTCAATGGTATAACAGAGCGTGCACGAAGCAATTCAGCGGGTAAAGATGGCAAGGATGGTGCAGGTGTTACATGCGATATATCGCGAGGAGTCAATTTCGGCAGACCTGCTGGAACAGTTTCCGTGGCAGTGTTCAAGGATGAAAAGGACGACGAAGATAATTTCGGCAAACCAGACAACCCTACCTCAGTAGCGGAATTCAGAGAGTGAGACAAAGTAGGCAACCCGCCAGGAGCCGCCGCATCACTTCCAGATGAAGACAAGGTAGGCAATTTTGGCAAATCGGTAGGTATCGTGTCGGTACTCGATGTTAACGTGGGCAGCCCCAGGGATTTCCTCGATTGCGGTTGAGCGAAAAGGATGCTTGATGTTGCAGGGCCGTCGGAAAAGGCAACTGTAGGAGGGTTCAAGCTCATGCACCATGTGTTGGTAGAATTCACGGGCCAGTAATATACTCGAACAAGCGGATACCGGACTCGGCATTGACCGCAGCAGACATCATCGTCGCCAATTGTATATGTAGCCGCCCCGGGAGCGAAGACAGTCGTCGTGGGACCCGTAACGGGCATGTTGACACCGAGCCAAGTGGTTGCGGTACTGTTCAGCGCTGCCGTATAGCGCCAGGACTGAGTTGTCACTACCGTTCCATTGTTGGCAGCAAGACGTGAGCGCCAACTTGCGGTACAAGCTGGTTTTGTCGCCCACCCCGAAGCCGATATTTCCGATGCCAATATCTCGGACGACCAACTGGCAGGCATTGGCGCTGCAGGATCATACCCTGAGCTAGTTTGATTTGCTGGCGGTGCTGTTCCCGTTGTAATGGAAGCGTATCCAGGTAGTCCCCCATTGCTGAGCACCCCAGATCCGCTGAGAGGAGCGGTTCCCGACAGTTTTGTATTGTTTGGCATAGGATAGGGAATAGAGGGAGGCAAAGATGTTGTCGACGGAGTGGAAGATGGCCGTGAGAGTGTGAGTGGTTGCGAATCACCCGCATGTTCTTGCATAAATCCCTGCCCTTGAATTTTGGTTGGGTTAACATTCTGGATCATTGCTCTCGTTCGAGGAGGTACAACTGACCATTGACGAGTCGAATGGTAGCTAGAGCGACAATTGCATAAAGAGTAGATTGGGTCAGCCATGGTATCCGCATAATGCTGTAAATGCTGTAGTAATAGCACCGAAAGGAAGGACAGAAGAGCATCAATGAGCTTGAAACATAACCGAACGAGCTATACCTCTCCCTCTAGATCAAAAGAAGGCGAAAAGGAAGAACAAGCAAGAATGAGTGACTGTGTTACCAGCAAGAAGAAACATGTAGATCGAAGAAATGAACGATGAGGCTTCAAGATGGCACGATGATTATCGAGAGCCCTCTTGCCGGGACCTTCGTCAGGCTCCCGGCAGAGGGATGCTGTTCCTTGTGGGAGACTGGGAGTCATCTCGTTCAGAGACGACATCAGAGATCGACCTCCGTCAGCCAACACGCGTTTCATCACCGTCATTGGCTCACTGTCTTCAGTCTTGAACATTTGGGTCAGACTCAGTGCGGCGTTCGATGTTTCATCAATCTTGGAGCTGTAAGTCTAGCCGAGGCTCGCTGACAAATTATCTAGTTTGGCTGATTATGGTTGGTTCAAAGGGAAAGGCACCTTGTACTTCCGTATGGAGTAGAATACTCAGCCCCAATCCCGAGGGTGACCGGGGATACGACGGATTTATGCAGGTCCTGCTGGTCGGATGGGGATCATTTGAATCCTTCAATATCTCCCTGTGTCAGATTGTTTATTACTCATCTACTCGTATAGCACCTATCAATACTTTGGTATACTGCACAACAAGCCGTTTTATACGTACACATTGTGATGATGATGATGAAAGGGTTCTGAAAGGCTACCCAAAGCTCGTTATCCACAGGAGCCCTCGGACGAGATGCGTTGCTCAATCTCACTCCCTCTTCTCTTTTCCCGTTCGTCTCACTAAGCAGCCAGCAGAACCCCTTTAGGCATCGGCGTTCACTGGAAAAGTCTCCAGGCTGCGCTCGCTTTGTGTTCAAGTCGCACTCTGCGTGTCTAATCGTTCCGAGATATGGGAGCGAAAAGTCTCCGAGAACGTTCCCTCCTCGATTTGTCTTATGGTGTCTGCGGAGAATTGGCTTATATCGAAGCGGTATATAAGTCTCTTTCTACACTTGTTCGGAATTCGCATTTTCTACAAACACCTCCTTCCATCTCTACTACTTAAACCCCCCAAACACTTTACCTGAAACCTCAACCATCAACCAACCCGACCACACCCAAAATGTCCACCCCAGCCCCTACCCCAAAAGAACTCTTCAGATTCACCGGCTCCTCCGCCTCCGCCTACTCCCGCCGCGTCGGCGGCGTCACCACCAGCATCGCAGCCTACGCTCTCACCCTCCTCCCACCCCTTAGCCCCAATGCTAAGATCCTCGATAACGCCTGCGGCCCTGGTGTCCTGATTTCCACGCTATTGGCGCAATACCCCGAGGCGAGGGTCGATGCGGTGGATAATTCTGCGGATATGATCGCTGTGGTTGGTGAGATGCTTAAGGCGGAAGGATGGGGGGACAGGGTCGAGGCGGCCGTGATGGATGGATGCGGGTTAGGGTTTGAAGAAGGCATGTTTGACATCTCAGTGACGAATTTCGGGATTGCTTTGTTCCCGGACGCGGTAAAAGGCGCTCGCGAGATATTCCGCACGCTGAAGGCTGGCGGAACGGCCGTGGTGACGAGTTGGAAATGTGTGGGTTGGTTGCCGCTGCTGCATGAGGTGCAGAAGGCTGTGAGACCGACGGGGAAGGAGTTGTTTTCGATGGGAGGGATGGCGGAGTGGGAGAGGAAGGAGAAGGTCGTGGGGGTGTTGGTGAAGGGGGGATTTGAAGAGGGGAATGTTAGGGTTGAGGAAAGGGAGAGTGTAGCGTGGGCCGATGGGGGGGTTGAGGGGATGGTGGGGACAATGGAGGAGAATTTGGGGCCGATGACGAAGGGCTGGGAGGAAACCGAGAAGAAAGAAGTGCCCAATGCGTTGACGAAAATTTTGACGGAGCAGAAAGAAAGGTTTTTGGCTGACGAGGCAGGAGGAAGGCTGGGGCTGAAAGGTTTTACTGCGTGGATTGCCATTGCGAAGAAATAGCCCTGTAGATAGTGGGGATCGTTTCGAAACAAGTTATTGCGAGATCTTCATTCGTCGTCTCCGAAGAATACCTTGACAGGTAGCCAAGCATCTCCGCAAACCTTGAATCTATCTTTTAAATTGTCGAGCTCATGAACTTCTTCCGACGATAGACTCCAACCGTCCAGTTCAAAATTCTTCTCGATCCTGGCCTGGGTCACTGATTTGGGAATCACAGACCATCCTTTCTGAATGCCCCACGCTAGCAAGACTATAAAGCTCTTAGCGATACAACTTCCGCGAGGTAGCTTCAGTGCTTACTCTGTTGAGGCGTCTTGCCGATCTTCTCTGCCATCTTCAGTAATGTCGGATCTCTATAAAGCGGAGAGTCTGTTGATCCAAGACAACTGTAGCCCGTACAATGGATGTTCTTTTCCTTGCAGTATGCCACTAGCTTTGGGGATGGGTTGTTTGGATGGAGTTCGATCTGGTTTACGGCTGGTACAATCTTGCACGAAGGGTGATTAAGCAGTTTCTCAAGGTTTTTGATTCCGAAATTGGAGACGCCAATGTTTTTAACCTTTCCTGTTTCCGGAAGCTTCTGCATTTCTTGCCTGAGAAACTGAGCTTGGGTTTTTAAGACCGATGGGGGGGGATTTACCATGTCTTGATAAAGTCCCAATCGGGGAGATGCTTCTTTATGTCCTTGGGATCTGTCGATGAAGGCCAGTGCTAGAGCTCTGTAAGCTCTTCGCAGCATCCGCATTCCATTATATTCTTACCATTAGGTAGAGGTCCACATAGTCGGTCCCCAAGTCCTTCAACGACGTATCAATGCCATCGGTAACCCGGTGATGCCAAGTGTTGTCAAGCTTAGTTGTCAACCAGATCTCTTTGCGAGGGACGCCGCTGTCCTTGATCCCTTGACCAACTTCTTTCTCATTCCCGTATGCCAAGGCAGTGTCAATGTGCCGGTAGCCCTTTCGAAGGGCGACCTTGACGGCGTCACGGACTTCGTTGGGCTAGATATGGATGCATCAGTCGAGGGACCAGAGGAATCTAGGAACTGGCTTACTCACCCTTGATTGCCAAGTTCCCAGGCCAATTGCTGGTATACTAGCGCCCGTGTTGAGAGTGAAGGTTTTGCTACAGGATTGATCGATAAGCGCGTGCCACCCGGAAAGTAGAAAGCAGGTGAGAGGTTTCACTGGGCCTTACTCGGTTGTTTTGGCGGTAGACATGTAGGCAACAGATATTACCACGTAGGATCAGTTCACCACGAAAGAGTCAAGGAAGAATACAGTATGAAGAGAGAAGATGAACAGATGCAACGGAGTTTTCAACCAGTCCGTGATAAGGTAAAGTACCTCAGGTACCTTGTTTGTAGCGGGGTGACATTCCGGCATGCTGCACTGTGACGAACGGAGGGGGTCACGGGGGTCCAAAGGGTCTCGGGGAACGTCGGGTTAATATTAATCCAAGCGAGAGCAACGGCTTTTTCCAGTTGTGCCCAATGTCAACTGCCGAGAACGGAGCATCTGTCCATGAAGGGTCGTCTCGAATTGATAACTCCTGGAACACCAACCCATGTCTTTCAAGATCGACTCGGAGACAGATCGACTCGGTCTCTATTAATTAGCCTCTCCAGCACTATATACGAGTATATGCCGATGGGAAAACAGGGGTATCTTCGTGAAAGTGCTCCGAAATTCTTTAAAATAGATCATGCCCTCCCATGTCCCCACAGTCGCATCCGACAGAAGCCTACCTTGACCCTATACCAACACTTCCACTTTTCGCACAAGTAATAGCCCTCATTGCCCTCGTCATCCCTTCAAGGCGGTCGCGCTCCCTGACAACCGTCCGTTCGGCCAGTGCTCGGATCGCTCTTTTTCCAAGTTTGACATGAAGATCTTGCCAGGCCGCCAACTCACCGGCAACCACCTGCTGCGTATATGTCAACTCACATGCAACACCCCGTAGCTCTTCACGGCTTTTCTGTGCCCTGGCATCGGCATCTGCATGTATGCCTTTTCGAGTTTCGTCGAGCAGACCGAGCGGCCAACGGTCTGAGCGACGCAGGGAGTTGGTGTGCCGGTCCATGGCTTTCTGGATATCTAGAAGTGATGTAATGAGAGAATGCGGGCGGGAGAGGGAAGAGAGTATGGCGGAAATGGTTGATGATATGGCTTGTAGATCTTGATGGAAGAGTTTGTAAGGATCAGACTCAAAGGGGTGATTGCAAGCAGCGTAGCGTGTGAATGCCGAAAAATAGGATGCCGGGAGGAAAGGACAAATGCGCAAGGATTCATTGCAGAGATCAAGAGCAATCGAGAAGTCTGAGCATGATTTAGCAAACCAAAAATAGACCCATAAGATCATGCATACCTGAAGTAGTGTTGTGAATGTTGGTTACCCTCCGTACAATACTCCGTGTAGAATGGTTGACGCCTCGAATCGATTCTCTTGCGTGCTCAACGAATAGCTCTACGTCCCTTACGTCTTCAATAGGTTCATATTCTTCCTTGACTTTTTCAATTCGAATCGCTGCCTTTTTCCTGCTGCGCTCAGCCATCATCTCTGGTTGAATCTCGGGAAACAAGATAAATTCCCATAGTAGCTCGTGCGTTGAAAACGTCGAATGTGCCAGCATGATCTTCAAAAATCTATCCAGGCGTACTTGAATATCTTGCAAGGCTGCTCTTGAAGGTCGGGACGGGAATTGAAAAGGCGACCGAAGATTGAAGATAGAAGGAAGCCAGGAAGCAGGATGCTCGACAGATAACCATTTTGCCAGATTCTCAAAGTCTGTCAACGATCTTCTGCACGTTGTGACGCCGATCATCCCGTTCGCGTTACGGACAGCAGACTTGATGATGAGGCGTATTGACGCGTCTTCTACAAAGAAAGATCGCACCACGGCAGTAACGCGGCCATCAGCTGCAGGAACATTCGACACAAGCACCATGTCATCAATTCGATTTCGAACCTCATCGTCCTTTGCGAGCTCCACAGCTGTCATACCTCGGAGCTCCTTGGCCGCGATGTCCACTCTTTTATCACCGAAAAAGGCCCTGATCATATCAACTCGGCCGTACTTGCTTGCCACCATCAGCGGAGTAAAGCGTTTGTCGTTTGCAGCATTAGCCTCAGAATCGCAGAGGCGCAAGATACGCACAGCCAAAGAAGGATCGCTAACAACGTGAAGCAAGGTATTGCCCTTAGCATCTACGTGATCATCCATATGGAGAGGTTGACCATCGTCCTGCTCGAGGGTTGAAAAATGCAACGCATCATTTACCATCTCGGAATATTCGGAATGATCATAAGATCGGCACAATGCCAACAATGGGGTTTGCCCGTTCTTGTCTTTCAGTCTCCAAGGCAAGATATTACCAAATCTTGAGATAAGATAAGTCGCGTTAAAAAGATAATGCGCCACCGTTCGGCCTCGGATGTCTGCTCTGGTAAGATAGCCCATGATCGCCTGTTTGTCCCTTGTCCGAAGTACATATTGTAGAATGATCTCAACCAGCTCTGTGTTTGCCAATTGTACCGCTGCACTGAGAAGAGTAGTGCCCTCTTTATTGGAGTCTTCAAAAATGAATTTTGTAGGGTAGAATTCTTCAAGGGTGAGCAGATAACCAAGCACCTTTGGTTGCTTAGCTTCTACAGCCATCATAAGGACAGAGTCTCCCGCTGAATCCTGGGTCTGAGAGAGTATCTCAATGGAGAGGTCACCTTCAATTCCACATGCTCTGGAGTCGATAGTCGTTGTGCGAGATTTGAATGAGAAATCAGATGAGATTGATAGGCTCCGCACATCCATGGAAACACGCTTGACCTTACGAGCAGGGCTCGTATTTACATTCATGCTGTTCGCATATGCTTGAAATGGGAAAACATGTGCGAGTGTCGAGCTTTCAGATATAGGTTCAACTTCAGTGGAAGCTTGAGACATCTGGTCGTCACCGTTCATCGAATTCCCATTCACACATTTTTGTCCATTCCGAGCGTTGTAGAGTACCTCGTCAGTAAGTGCGTCTTCATCACTATCGTTATGCATAGTTGAGACTTCTGGGTCTCTCGAAGAACCTTGATCCGGCTTTAAGATAGCCTTGATTTCCAATAATGCACCTGTCCTTGTAGCCTGCCAAAGCCGTCTGTTCCTTTTGTTTGCTTTCCTTAGACCACCAGAGTCGGTAACTAAATATGACAGAACTGCCTCGAAAGTGCTTAGAGCGTAGCCTGTTTCACCTCCGTCAACGTCATCGATGAATATGAAGTTACGCATATAAGTCAACCTGGCCTGCAAATGACGCACTTGAGACCGGATCACTACCAACAGTAAAAGCGACACAAGGGTATCGGCATTCATGGTCATAGCAGATTTTGGCTTCTCGGAAACAGCCCGATCATTGTCCGCGATGAGCTGACTCATAGCCTCGTCCGGAATTGGCTCATTGTTGGCTATTAATTTCTGCGTCGAGAGTAAAATGTCCACCATTTCCTGAGGACTGCCCGCTACACCGAGCTTTCGGAATTCATCAACACCAATATCCAGCCGTTTCATAAGCTGTTCTTTCCCTTTTCGCCCATCCTCGATCTCGATTCCCACTTGCGCTATATCAATATGCTCCATTTGATGAATGCGAGACTCAAGTTCAAGGTCGTCTAGCTTTCTGCTGTTGCATAACAGCGGGAATATGGATGAATCATGAAGCTGCTCCGTAACGTATCGTTCAATGAGGCGCTCAACCACGGGACCTGTAAGATCAGTACTTGTCCCAAGGAATGATAATTGCTGTTTGTCAACAAGCTGGAAGAGGTCGATTGTTGCGGTCACGGCGGTCTCTAAAGCCCGTCGCAGATAATCTTCTTCTTCGTCTACATGAAGGGTTGCAATCGAAGGCGCCTTTGCATGGCCATTTGAAAACCTGCTGTGTATTGAGCCACTGCTTCCAGACCGTGAAGATGAAGCTGAAGGTCTCCTTGAGAGTTTGGATGACGGCTGCGGCCGAGCCACGGCGGCTGTTCCATTCATGTCCCTGTTGAAATCCTTGAACACTCTCTCGAAACCTGATTGCATTTGCCTCGCAATCATGGGGAAATTGTTGAGAAGTTCATTGAAAGATTTTACATCCTTCTTCCTCTTAAAAGATGGCCCGCTATCCGCAGCGGAGCTCGACAAATCATTGCCTGTGCTGCGCGAGGGCCTGATACCAGCATAGATACCTGGAAGAGTAGCCGGCGTAATCTTGATTGACTCGAAGGACCCGACCAGTGGTTTGGAGATATAGTACACAAGCCATTGTTGCGCATCGAGGCTGTTAGGATAGTAGAGCACATCGCTGAGTAGCTGCGCCTGATTGAGGTTCTTGAAGCCTGGAGCCGCATTAGGTCAGCTAGCGTCAAGTGAAGGACCCCAGTACCAGTACCTTTGTTGCTGTAAACGAATGACTCCTTCACTATCACAGTTCGCCCATTTATCGTAGTGAACTGTTTTGCCTTTCCGCGATTATCTCGAACACTGCCAGCTGCAGCCCCAGGAGCCACCGGGGAAATGCGCAGAACATGGCTGGCCAAGAAATCTTCTGAGCCAGCTAGATCGGCATAAAGAGTATTGGTCTCGCGATCTTTGGCGGTAAGGAGCGTCTCGGTAGTAGGAACCAACAGTATCTTTAAGCTTGTGTCAGCTCCCGACTATGATGGCTTAATGCCAAATTGGCTTGAGCGTAGATACTCACATGCTGATGAACAGGGTTGCACTGGGCCGGAAAAGTGCTTCGAAAGAAGGCCCGCAGGAACGGGTTAAGGGAGTGCATTCATTCAGCCCTCAACCAAGAACGACAGTACCGGCGACATAGCCCATTGAAAGCTTCGGTGCACCGATCGGCAGCTGGGGTCCAGGGGAAGATTCCTAGCTGAGGGAAGAGCGCAGCAAACTATTGTTGCGGATGCGAAGATCGACCTGAAGATAGATCACGTCGCCAAACCCAAGGAACTTGATCCTACTTTGGATGTGTAGTTGTCTTTCACTAGAAGCTTGAAGCTCGAGCGAGCCTTGGAGCTGAGCATGTGAACGGGCGGCCAACATTTGATGGTCTCCGTACCTTACCCTGTATTTAGGGCTGATAGTCACAACCGAACTAAACTCAATGCGTATCTCTCGCGCAAAGTCTTAACAAACAGTACTGTTCCCTGGCAGTAAATACTGTATCAACATGCTTATCAAACTTAGTGGGGCCACGATCGAACCCTTTCGCTTTCCCTAAATCTGGCTAGGACCCGCAGGGAACCCGCAGGGGATGTATATGTAGAAGATGGGGGTGTACCAATGTTGAGAATATATAATGAATTAAATACCTAACATTTTGAGCAATATTTTAATTCGTAGATCGATTTCATATTTCAGACGCTAAACCTAACAAGTGACAAGGTCGCCTAAAACGGCGTCGAGACCATCTTAAATTAGACGCGTTCTCGCCTGCACACAAAGTATCCGCGTCTATCAGGGTAACTTGCAGCTACGGTACCTCTCATCTCTCTTGCAAGACATGCGCCTCAATTTGCAGTCCACTGCTTGCTGTCATGCGCTTCATTCGGCCGGTATGGTTGACACATAGTGGAGAGAAGAAGGACTATGAGGTGTACAGCTGTCATGTTTCCCCCGATGGCAAAAGGCTTGTCACCGCTGCCGGAGGTATGTTCTTGATTATGATTCCAAGGGCCAGGCTCACAATATCCCTGCAGATGGCCATGTTCGTATCTGGTCCACTGAGGCTATCTACAACGCCGCCGACGCCAGCTTCACCAAGCCCAAACAGCTAGCTCATATGAGCTATCACTCCGGTACAATACACACAGTACGCTTCTCACCTAGTGGACGGTTCCTAGCCTCGGGAGCCGACGATAAGATAGTCTGCGTCTACACCCTTGACCCTAACCCTCCCTCGCACTCAGCAACATTCGGTACGCACTTGCTTTTGGGTACATGGAGATGAGGTCGAGAATGCTTCGCTGATAAGACGGACAGGAACGGATGAACCTCCTCCGGTAGAGAACTGGCGCATATTCCGAAGACTTATTGGCCACGACAATGACGTCCAAGACTTGGGCTGGTCCTACGATTCCTCCATATTGGTATCTGTCGGGTTGGATTCCAAGGTCGTTGTTTGGTCAGGCCATACCTTTGAGAAATTGAAAACAATCTCAAGTCATCAAAGCCATGTCAAGGGTCTCACATTCGACCCAGCCAACAAATACTTTGCGACGGCTAGCGATGACCGAACGATTAAGATCTGGCGCTTCACACCTCCAGGCCCAAACTCTACTGCTCATGATCAGATGAACAACTTCATAATCGAAAAGACCATTAGCGCCCCCTTCGTGGCTTCTCCATTGACCACATACTTCCGGCGGTGCTCATGGTCGCCTGATGGCAATCATATTGCGGCGGCTAATGCTGTCAATGGGCCTGTTAGCTCTGTCGCTATTATAAACCGCGGGTCGTGGGATGGCGATATCAACCTGATAGGCCACGAAGGCCCCGTTGAAGTTTGCGCATTTTCTCCGAGGCTATTCTCCAAAACACCGCCAGATAAGACACCTCTAGACGCAAAAGGCCAGCCAATGCAGCATCTAGTGACGGTCATTGCTTGCGCAGGCCAGGATAAAGCATTGAGTGTATGGATCACAAGCAACCCTAGGCCACTTGTCATTACCCAGGATCTAGCGGTTAAGTCCATTTCAGATCTAGCATGGACCCCCGACGGCAAGACGCTCTTCATCACAAGCTTGGATGGCAGTATTGTTGCTGCTGTTTTCGAGTCCAGCGAACTGGGTTTCGAAGTAAGCTGGGAGGAGAATGAGAAATCGCTTGCAAAATTTGGGGCTGGCAGAAGGGGTGCAGGGATCATTGAAGGCACCGGAAGCTTGCTTCTCGAAGAAAATAGCCGCGAAGGGGAAATACGTGGTGCTGAGGGCCGCATGGGTGCTCTTATGGGAGATGCTACGCCTTCTCAAGGATCCCAAGGAATCGTGACAAATGGCAATGGACCTCCAACTCAAACATCAAATGTGCTTGCCAATGGCATAGCCGTGCCTTCGGATCCTCGGAATGGGCAGAGCAAGGTTGCAGACTTGGGGCACTTAGAGGCTCCTCCAGCAAAGCCTCAAGGATCGGAGGATCCGAATGCAGCAAAACTGGAAAGGCTCAAGCAACGAGTTACCATCACCAAAGACGGCAAAAAACGCATAGCACCGCTATTGGTCTCGTCCTCTGCGGCGCAAGAGTCATCATTACCGCGAGCGCAACTGATGTCAGCCTCGGCTAACGGACAGAGCGCCCCAAATGACATTCCACAGGCGATCCTTGATCTATCCAAACCTTTCGACGGCCTACCTAAAGGTGGCCTGGCAGCGCTTCTACTAGGCAATAAACGAAAGCTAGCAGCGGTTGAAGGCGCTGAGGACGGCCATATCGAAAAGAAACTTGCTGTTGGTAAAGATGGAGCCGTGCCTGTGTTGGTGAACACCGTTGACGGTATCATTCCTGCTCACCCGGTTCCTCCACCCACGGGACAACAGCCGACGCCCACATTCATCCGACCTGCAGTGACAAATCCAAGTCTGATGGTGAGTCAAGTGAGACTGGCGGTGCCGAAGGTTCGGTCCCACATCATACAGACATTTGGCGTAGCTAGTGCCAACCAAAAGACTGGTCTTCCAGTCAATGCCCCAAATAATGTTGATTCGGCACAGAGCGTCGGCACCCAGACAGATGTTATGATTGAAGCACGCAATCCCAGCCACTTGCCAGTCACTGGGCGGCCCCAGGATCAAGAACCTTGCCGAATAACGGTTACAAAGCGAGGCCAGCCTGTATGGCAAGACTTTTTGCCCAGGAGCATCCTTCTTGTCACGGGTAACAAAAGTTTCTGGTCTGCAGCTTGCGAGGATGGTAGCGTTTACGCCTGGACTCCGGTCGGCAGAAGGCTTATCAACGCATTGATTCTTGAAAGTCAGCCGGTGGTACTGGAATGCCAAGATCAATGGCTGCTTTGCGTAACAGCAGTTGGGATGTGCTACGTTTGGAATATGAAGTCTCTTTCGTCGCCTCACCCTCCCATGTCTTTAGCTCCAATTCTAGATATTGCGATTCACAGTTTGCAAGACCATACAACTAAAGCTCCATCTGTCACTTCCGCACGCCTCAATTCCGAGGGGCGTATCATAGTAACGCTTTCGAACGGCGATGGCTACTCCTATTCGCCGGCAATGTATGCCTGGCAACGACTCTCCGAGCTTTGGTGGGCTGTAGGCAGTCAATACTGGAACACAACCGATTCGTCAGTCGGCAACCTGCGCTCCTCATCTACCCAAACTCGTGAGGAGTCGAATCAATCAAAGATATCCGCCGGAATAATACCGTTCCTAGAGCGGAGCACCACAAACGAAACACTTGTGCGAGGAAGGGCCTACTTTCTTCAACGGCTAGTCAAGCAGCTTCTGTCCCGGGAAGGTTTCGAAGGATTTGAATCAAGCGTATCCGTGGCGCACTTAGAAAATCGAATTGCGGCCGCCATGATGTTGGGAGCAAAAGATGAGTTCCAAGTGTATTTGTACATGTATACTAAGAGGATAGGTGCAGAGGGGTTGAAAGCAAAGGTCGAGGAACTGCTTCGAGTTCTCCTGGGTGGCATCTATGAGGAAAACAGCGAAGATCCGGAGGTAGAGTCACCGTCGAAAAGAAATGCTGAAGATCGTAATTGGAATAACACCACCGATTTATTATGTGGATGGCCTAGGAGGGACCTTTTGAAAGGCGTCGTCCTGATCTTGGGTACTTACCTCGGTACATATCATCTAAGGACAATGCTAATACAAGACAGGGAAAACCCGCGATCTGCAGCGGATCACTGTACCATATGCAAAAGTTCTTGGAGTTACGGAGGACCGTGATATGAGCGTCGATTCGTAGTTTCAGTTTCGCGGTCTCGAGTCTGCAACGAGCACGGCGTTTTATACCCTTGGAGAATCGGCAATGATCATAAGGAAAGGTGACTATAATTTCGCTGTAGATATACATCTCAGATTCCTGAGTCCCAACGTACTTCCTGTTTGGGCATCGTACGTTGAAAATGCTGTTGGAAATATCCGGTTTCACCAAGTCAATACAACTGATCCATCAGTGTTCGAAGGGAATGCCGGATTTTGTTTGTTGGTAAAGAGATCCTATCGTGAGCGTATTCTCTTGGAATTCAACGGCTGAATCGTCCCTTTCCCTTGTCCCCTAATAATACAACCGCATATATCAAGCAGGCTCGATCTGGATGTGCTAACAATTGCAGCAAGCCTAAGGTCTATACCCTTAGCCACGACTTCTCGTACAAGGCACTGCCCTCATAGCCCTCAAGTGACCAACTCGTTCCTCTCGAGTTGACAATTCCAGATAATCACTCCTCTTAGAAAGCACAATACCCTAAGTTAAGCGAGCGGAAACTTCCGTCTTCTGTTGATATAATGTAGATTCTCTAATGTCGCTCCCTTCGCTCTTCGTCTCTCAATATTTGTGTTATCGGTGCAGTACATCAACACACTCGTTGAGTGAACTTCTTCATGGAACGTCAGGTCACACATAGTCGTTAAATTTGCAGCCACCTCATCTACGTTACCTTCCACTCCTTTCCTTATCCAGTCAATAATGGGCTTCCTAGAGTCCACCGTATGGCGGCTTTTCAATTCGCCATCAAGAGATCCATTCATGGATAAATCCCCTAAGCTTCTTGCGACGCCTTCCAAGACCTTAGTCTCCAGGTTCTCCTTGCCTTCGCACTCGTCATCCTCTTCATCAGTTAGCTCTCGTTCGTCCTCGTCTACGTTCTGGACGTCCCCACAAGTTCCATCACGGTGGTCGCCAAGCAGATACCTACCCCCCAGTTTTCGAAATACAGTGTCGAAAAGACAAATAGCAGTTCTGGTATGCTTTGTGCTCGGCTTACTAGTCTGGATTCTACCACCGCCATCGACTTGGGGACGACATCGGGTCGTCCACATTACAATACCACAACCAGCCTCCAATCCCTATCAAGTGCTTCGCCCCACCTCGCAAACAACAAAGAAACATGCACCTGATCCACTGCGCTGGCTCTCACGAAATTCTAACAATAAGCATGCGCTTTCAACTGAGTCGGGCCTTATCCACTCGGTGCCTAGATTCAGTGACGTCTCCATGAGGCCTCGTGCTGCACTCATAAGCCTAGTCCGCAATTCGGAGCTGCCAGGATTAATGCAGAGCATGCGCCAGCTCGAGTTCCAGTGGAACCGCAAGTACCAGTACCCATGGATTTTCTTCAACGACGAGCCATTCAGCGACGAATTCAAAGTAAGGAAGGTCTACCCTAAAAATACCCATAGCTGATGCAGGATCAGGCGGCTACGCAAAACCTTACATCGGCAAAGTGCTATTACGAAGTCGTGTCACGGGAGCACTGGTCTCTCCCCGACTGGATCGATGAAGGCAGGTTTATGAACAGCCTGGAGTACCTGGGAGCTATCGGCGTTGGGAAGGGCTGGATGATAAGCTATCGGCACATGTGCCGCTGGAATAGTGGTTTCTTCTACAAACACCCTCGGCTCAAGGATTTCGACTGGTACTGGCGTGTTGAGCCCGATGTAAGTACTGGTCTCTTGGGGCTGCTCTCATGCTTAAAAGATTTAATCTAGGTTCACTTCTTCTGCGACATTGACTATGACGTTTTCCGCTTCATGCGTGATAACAACATGAAATACGGCTTCAATATGAACATTCTTGACGACGCTCGCTCCTTTCCTTCCCTGTGGTCTCGCACCCGTTCTTTCATCAACGCACACCCCGAGCTGATCCACCCAGAAGCTGACCTCGGCTGGCTGCTTGATGCACATAATAATGGGGACTATAATAATTGCCAGTTCTTCTCAAACTTCGAGATTGGGGATCTCAACTATTTTCGGGGGGAAGCCAATGAAAAGTACTTTAATTGGCTCGATAGGGGTGGTGGCTTCTATTATGAGAGGTTTGGTGATGCGCCAATACATACGTTAAGCGTAGCTATGTTCTTGCCTAGGAGCGAGATCTGGTTCTTCAGGGATATTGGGTATCAACATGATATCAATCGGTGAATAGTCCCAATTTCCGTCATCCATTACAAGCTGATCCGGTCTGAGACATTGCCCACCCCATTCCTCCAACCGTTGCTCCTGCGAACCAACGTCCATGGACGAAAACTTCTACCGTCTCGTCCCTCTCGAATCGCCTCAGAAGAAGCCGGATGATACTTGTATACGCCAGTTCCTTGGTGGTGATTGGTTGAATAAAAAATCGGGGTGGTCTCAGGAGGGGGAAAGAATGTTCGGTGGAGACGGGTATCACGGGTACGAGCTCAGTGGGTTGGAACTGAGGTAAGGCGCGTTGAGGCCAGAAGGAGAATGAACCGAGTATGGGCAATAGAAGGTTGCGGTAATGATGGCTCAGGCGGTTTCAAATCGCAATATACCGAACCTAATTCACAATGACAAACTTACATCATGGCTGCTAGGTACCTAGCGGACGGAGTAACGACGGGATATGTTGGATCCATATGCGAAGCAATGATAATGTATGGCATGAAATAAGGATGTAGATGAGTAACACTCTATTTAGATTTGGCTCTTACCGCTACAATCCATGAGCATTCAAAAAAGAAAGAGCGAGAATTTCTGCTGGGTACTGAAGCAAGATCACTGATCCGCTGAAAGAGTGCTTGAGTGAAGGAACACACAACTGTCAGCTAATTGCTTGGTCGTGCTGACGGAGGCGACTTGTTGCAACCATCACGGTGCTTGAACAATCTTGGTTACTGATCAGTCTTCGGCTCTAATTGTGATTACTATACATGTCGTGCTACTCGACCCGAAATGGATGATCTCCGGCCCAGGACAATCTACGCCTCTTCAGGATACGAACTATCACGAACACGATCTCTGAGATTGAATCTTTCCGTACTTGGAGAGATTACTTATGTGTGGAGAAGTATTAGCGGAACTTTGACTGACCTGTTCGTCCAACTACAAAAAGCCTCTTCATCTTGCCCTCATTAAGACCCGAACAACAACTCACCTCCACTCATCTCACAGCAGCCAGTTCCGAAACCCCCAACCCACCACCAGAACATGCACCTCCTGTCCTTCACCCTCCCGCCCCTCGCCCTCTTCGCTCTCACCGCCTCCGCCGGCGAAGCCGCCATCAGCAACTACGAACTCGGCACGTGCCAAAACTTCTGGTTCACGACGGTGCTGAGCGCTGCAGCGCATACTTCGAGCTATTACGATACTCCGGGGGCGTATGAGAGTTCCAAGGTCACGGCGGTGGATGCTGGGTGTAGTGGTGAGTGGTTTTTTTTCCCTTTTGTTGAAGTGTTGTGGTTGTGTTTGGGGTTGGGGTTGGATGGGAGAGTGGGAGAGTGGGAGAGTGGGAGATGATGCTGATGGCGTGGGTGTAGTGATGGCGTGGGATAATACAGGTTATACGATTGGGGGGAGGGGGATCAGTGTTGGAGAGTGTAATACGGGGGTTGTTGCGTATTCGCTTGAGTGTTAGAGGGTTTTGAGGAGTTCGGAGATGGATGGGTGGAGAGTTTGAGGATTGGGGAGAGGGATGGATTGAGGGGAGGTTGTGTAAACGGCTCGTTTTAGGACATAGGCAAGATTTTGACAGTTGTTGTAATTGTCTAAGCGGAATTGGTTTTGCAAATTAACAGGAATAGAGTAGCTCAAAGCCTGCAGATGTTGTATCACTTGCTTTCCAGCGCCTAAGACCAGGTATGGATTCATGACTTTGGGTAGTCTTCCCCCAGTGCTTAACTCTAATACATATACTGTACGAGTACTCGTACGAGCGGAGAGAACATAATCAGTCATCCCTTCCAGCTCCCAATTTACCCTTCAGCAGCCATCTTGCCAGGCTGAAAACAAAAAGTTTCCGTCACCGTCAACAGTCATGTCCAATCTATCCCAGGAGAACATTCCTGTCAACCAGACGCTCTCTTCGCCGACCTACGAGCCCCCGTGACCTTCGGGATATCGCGCTCAATCATGATAATCTCGAGCGCTGTTGTCCCCCTGACAATGGCCGACAAAATGATGTTGAGCAGTCCTCTCAAGCGTTGATTGCGACCTTGGGAAGCTTGGACGCCTTGCCAGTCGAACTTCGCACCGCCATATTACTCGACCTCGACCTGCAGATTCTAACCCTATTTCGAGCAGTCAACCGACGGGCAAAATTCTCTGTCGACAACTTCCCACAATACAAAGAGCGCATTACACATGCACCAAGCATTATTCGCGCCGCTCTCAGCATGCAGACTGCGTCCTGGCTTTCATGTCGGACTCTCTACAATTCTTTCCGCTCTCCAGCGTGTGCTAGTTGTGATGATTTTGGGCCTACGACATGGCCTGGACAGCATGGCATTTGCCTTTGTACCGACCGTTCGTTCTTGGTGTTCCTTGTTCCTGTTCTGTTCTTAAATAGGCCTGCCGTATGCCGGGAGCAGTACAAGGACAAGGGGCCGCGACATCTTTCCTGGTACCACACCAGCTAGGCTGTAAACACTATCCATGGTGCGAGCACCCAAGCACCAAAAGCTTTCATGAATACGTGAAATGAGACTGTCAAACGCACTAGGCGAGCAAGAACCCGGATTTTCCGTCTCAGCCGAGGAAACGTACTCATAGAGTCACACCATCACTTCCAAGAACTTGCGAGGGAGACTGTTTCACGAGGGGATAGCTTGAGTGAGAGTAAGAGTGAGAATTTGGAATGGGACGGAGGGTAGGGTCGTCGACTGGTACGATATAAATGCATTTGTACGTCTGAATCCTATACCTGTTCCTCTCCGTATGCAATATCCATCCGCCTCGCTGAATCCCCCGGCATCACTCCTCTCCCTTACCACGATTTCATTCCCCACTTCCCAAACACCCCCCACTCCATACTACCCCCTTTTCTCTCCATAGCACCCATCAACCTTCCCCACGCCCCCAACCCCCCTTTTCAACAAAACCCTTTTCAACACTTCACCACACTTGATTCCTGCGCCTGCGATCCCCAGAACCTGCATATAAGCGTGATCTAGCATCACACCTTGGATGCGACTCGAAGAGTTGATGAGGCGATGGCATAGAAGATAAGACGCATCCGCAACATTAATCTATCAGAGGGGAGACGCACACTGTCCTGTTACATCTGGCGGTAAAGGATTCATCCGGTTACTTCAAGCGGGCAAGTTCATGAGGGTAGGTGCGAGTATTCAAAAACACGGATACCAATATCAACAAGCGATATATCATTTCCAAAAGGTATGAGCCATTAGATTCAGACGCGCGGGCAAGGGAGGTAAGGCGAGGTGAGGCGTGATTTGGGAAGTTTGCTAACATCACGGAGATGCAATTGCGGAAAGAGGCGAAGATATTTTATGCTGTGAGTGGTCAGTGTTTTGACTGAGGGCGCGATGGGGTTATAAACTTCGATGGAAATATATTGAGATATTGGGGTGCACATGCCAGCTCAAGGAGGTACTGTAGGAGGATCGGTAAAGTCTCACTCTTAGCCCGTAAAGAAAAATGCGTGATTTAAATGAATGAAACAGGGAATCAGCTCGAGTGAACCGACTTGTGAGTGCAGTGAACAAGTGTTGTTGGGGTGATAGGTTGGATGGGGATACGAGAGACTATTACATAAGGTAGCTAGAAACCGGATTCGATGGGTTGGGTTCGGAAGACATGGAAGACATGGAAGGGGGGGGGTGGGTATAGGAAATAAGCGTGGGAGTTTAATTTAGAGATGATGAATGTAGTATTTGGTAAGTATATATGATCACATAGTCAGCTGGAGAAGAAGTGCACCGGTTTGCGGAGATCAGGAAGAGGATTGAATGAGTGGGGGTGAAGAGTGATATATCACCGATGTGAAGATATCGTGAAGATATCACTGATGCCTTTGGCCAGTATTACAGCCAAAGTAAATGGAGAAGTATGTTTTAGCAGAGCTGCTAAATCAAAAAAATCAAAAAAACTGAATTCCTTTCAGCAACACCCCTAAACACTCAAGCATCGCCTTCCCGTCAAGAAAGGTGTATCAACCGCCACAATATATAAAAAAAAACCGCCTTCACTAATTACATCCCTTCTCATCATGACAAAACGAAACACTACCCCACGGCCCTCCGATATCTTTCATACTAACACAAGCATTCGTCCCCTTCGCATTATTGTACTGACTCGCCATGATCGGGCTAGCCGCAAAAACCTTGCAGTCTTTATCCTTGTAGACGTAAAGACTATGTGCGCGCCCCATGAAGAAGCCTGAGCCCCAGTTGATGCCAATGTTGTTGGTGGCGCCGCTGAAGGCGATGCAGCCGTTCTCATCTTGGGGGCGGGGCCCATGCGGGGCACCGCTACAGTCTGTGGCGTCGAAGGCGGCGATGGAGCCCGCACCGCGCTCGGCGCGGGCCTCGAGGATTGAGGTTTGGTTGGCGGGGAGGGCTAGAGCGCCGGCGCTCAGGGCGAGGAGAAGGAATGTGGTTGAGAACTGCATTGTTCGATGTGTTTTTGGAAGTCGTGTGTGGAGTAGTTAGAGACTGTTGTGTGGGTCTAGAAAAGATGTGGAGTGAGTATATTTGAAGGAGTTGCTGGTTCAAAGAATATTTTCGATCGATGTTCGCGCTTTCTTATATATGCGAGTAACAGCTCGAGTCAATCTTTATGGTCTTCACAATCGCTTCTATTCTTCATGTATGTGTGAAAGTATTCCTATTGTTTATGCGTTTCAGAGTTTCCCTCCTTTGTTATATGTGAATCGTCGATGCTCCTGAAACAGAAAGCTCTTTCATAGCCGAGATAGAAAGAACAAAGAACAGGTAACGCATTGTGTTCATTGTTGGCGATTAGTCTTAAGTAAAACTGATGGCCACGTAGCGATGACCAGATTATCGAAATTACCAAAAAAACCGCTCACCCATCATGATTCCCGCGCTATGGCTAGTGCTAGTTTCTGCTTTTACAGCATACCTACTAGCATTGCCCTGCACGGTTGGACTCTTCATTGCCTGGATCTTCTTGGAAGTGTTGTGCATGGGTCTGATCCTGATAGGCGTGCTTTACGCATGCACGCTTGAGCCTTCGGCCTTTGCAAGCTTGGCTAGGATGGCGTTTGTTCTTACCGCGTTGGTTTCGTTACATCCCCGTACACCCACAGGTGTACAAGTCCTGGCTCTTCTAGTCTGGGCCACCATCGGTGTTGTTTCGGCTCTATTGCATGAGCTTCAGTCGCCCTCACGGCTGTAGCAGTAGTCATTTTAGACCTAAATCCAAACACCAGATACGTATCCGACCAATTTCCCAAGCGAATTTAGTTGCGTCGTGATGTCTGTCTAACAATCTAGGTCCGGATTGTCTCAGATACCGGGTGGAAGGCGTTGCCCCTGAGTGAACAGCAAGCTAAAACGATCTATCCAGTCTTAGATTTTCCCGTACATAATCTTGAGAGTGCTCCATCAATCTGCGTAATTGTATACACCACCAAAGAAGTCGATGGCTCCTCGATCACTTTATCAAGCGCGTCGGAGTAGGTTCAGACTTATGTGACAGCCTTCCCTCCGGAGTTGTAGATTAGAAAGGATGGTCCGGGCCCACTCAATCCATCAGCTCCAAGGTGTAATTATTAGTCACACCCTGGCGATTCAGAAGTTTCCAAAGCCGAGTTAAGCAACCAGACTTCCATTCCTCACAAGGGCGGTATTCAGTGCGGGTGAGGAGCGTGTTCAATGGCAGGCAGATTTCTCCCATCAGTATCTCTGATCGGGCCTTTGCCCTTGGTACCTCCTTCGTCTTCGTCGCTGGTCCAGCGACCGTCTTCCCCTTCACTAAAGCTGCAACGAAAGCTGGACGATCGGCGGTGTCCCTGCCGCAACATTGAAGCGCGTTCGTTGTCGCCATCTTCTTCCAATAGTTCGCCGTCTGCGGTATCATGGTCTGGTGGAGCAATCCATTCTCGCGGGACCACACAGGGTAATGCAACGCCAATGCCGGCGGCTCTGTTAATCCACGATGGAGCAGCTTTGCCCGTCAACTGCTCGCATAGGTACGTGGTAAAGTGATTGCAATTATTGTACAGCAGGTTGTACGAAGGTCCTAGAAATTTTTGGGACACCTCTCTGATGATAGCTTCAATCTCGTGGTCTGGTCTGAAAGTAAAACCTTGGAGAAGCTCACAGCGGAAAGTCCCTCCTGGAGGTTCGATATGTGGTTTAGTCCAATATACTCCAGACATGCCCGGGCGATCATGCCCACCGAAGGCGTATTCTCGATTCAAGGTTTTAATTACGACACCCGTGTGAAGGAGAGAACTGCCGAAGAGCCATAGCATCGATGAGAGCTTCCCTGGCTTGGACTCATGTTTAGTAGGAGCATGATGAGGTCTCTTGATGGAGGCTTACTGGGAGAAGATCGTACACGTGGATCAGTATCTCTGTCTTCTGTACGGAGGCTGAAGAACGTTGCGATCTTGATAATGGGCGCGTCGACTTCTTGTTCCCTGCAGGAGCCATTGGAGCAATAAGAGGATGTGGGCTAGACGGTCGACGCAAAGCGGAGGGCGAGGACAGTTGGAATGTTTGCAGACGAGCAATAGCAAGAAAGAGAGTGGGTGTACAACAGTACAAGGTAGCAAAGGAGATTGGAGTAAGCGACAGTAGAATGAAGGATGAATGTAAAGTAGTCGTACCTTTTACACACAACACTGCTACCCCACATTAGATAATACCATCCAAAGATACATCAACCTCTGACTATAAAATTCCGATAAAATTCCTATAGCATCTCACAGCGTTTTCGCTACTCCTTACAGAAGACCCTAACATCCTATAGGCAAAAAAACCTTGCGGTGCGGTGCATGTTTCATGCTGTCGCACCAGCCTTATGGAAGATGCCATGCTTGAATCCTGCGCTATATCGTCGGATTCCATCTTATGTTGAATACTATTCAGACTACTCCGTACATATCTCCTCTCTGCCTCTCGGAGCCAAAGACAAATACTCTAGTCAAGAGCAAAGCAAAAACTACGATACAAACGAGAAGAATTCCCCCATCTCGCTTTCACGACCAAATTTTTCTTGTACGCATGATGGCGCCTCCTTGACTGCTAAAACATGGCCTGGCAAGGCCGCCAACATGACACTCTGTTTAGAGTAATACTGTGACGACTACTTTCCGTTCTGCACACTTTCGCATCGTCCATCAACAACTTTCTGAGGCCTTGACCCATCGCGCCTTTTTATTGGTGAGTGTAGTACTTTTCGGCTCTCAAGCAAAATTCATCCAAGTCCAGTTTTACACTGTCTTCTCTATCCTCAGCCCTCCCTTTGTGCTGCCGTCGAGGTTCCCATACCAGCCCTTTTTACATTCTATTGACCTGATCGTTTACCGATACATCATCTTGCCTCTACAACACCCCAGAAATGACACTCCAACTCACTCAACTTCGTCTCTACCCCCATCTTCGAAACTTGCCCCCAAACTGTCGTCCTTTCGACGTCCTCGAAAAATACCCCGAAGATCATCTTTTTCTCGACCAGACAATTGAACGCCCTGTAAAACCCATCGAAGACTACTATGACGACGACCAGCACGACATAGCATACCAACTCCTTAGATTCACCCAGCAGACATTTATTAGTATCGTCGAACAGATTCCGCACGATCACGACGCTCATGGGAAATTAGCAGAGCTTTTGGTTAGTATCAAGCTTCGCGACTCGCCCGAGGGTGATGATGCCAGGTCCTTCAACCATGAGGGACAGCTTTGGAGAGATCTACCACTGTATGAGTCCACGGCTCGGAGTCCCTGGTTAGTCCGACGTATAAGATAACAGCACTGACTGCACGGCCCGTCGATCTGAACCATGATACTCTCGGACAGTTTGGCGGTCCGGGTGCATTGCGTGAGCAGTACCTGCGGACAAATGCCTACCTAGCCCGCCTCGTCCATCTTCCCGGTGCACCCGATTACGAGCTTTACGCATTATTGGCCTTGCGCTGGGCGCTCGAAGGTGACTTGAACGCCCAAGGCCTGAGTCTTAATGCTGGGGGCCACTATGTTGATTCTCTATGGGGGAGAGCGCATTTGGAAGAGCGAGCGTGAGTGGGTCGGCCCTAGGATCGATCGACTGGCGCTCTATATGTCACGCGGGAGTCTCATGTGGGATGAATCCAGGAAGAATGGGTTTGGTTTGGAACGTTGGGCGTTGTGGAGGGACTCCTTTAGATGGGTCGCAGATATGGAGGAGGTTTATGATGAGACGAGGGAGCTTGCTGCGCTAGCCATGGAGAGGATGAGGTTGATTTAGGAGAATGTGCCGAGGGACTGAATGAGGCGAGTAGTAAAGATAACTCATCTTGATTCTTCGGATGCAATGATGAGCAACAATCCGAGGACAATGTCACGCATGGACATTCTCTTATGGCTGTAGCAATCTACCTCCACAAGACACTACGAGAAGTGACAGTCATTGAGGATCAGAGAGTAAGGTAGGCAGTCGTATATGCGCACTTGTACCCATAATCCCATATATCTTGGCAGTCGCTAAGCCCTACCGTGGAAGCTAGCATGCAAAGCTTCAACCTCACTTTTGTGGCAGAACCAACAGCACTACTTTTCCATGACCCACACTGAGACGAGGGAGGGACTGCGAGTCACCTTCTGTACAAAAACCTGACAACACGTCTTCAGCCCACTTCTCGTACACCTTCACTTCAATATCCAGCCAGTTTCAACGATCTGCGGCAAGAACCGCGATCGGATTCTCCTCACTTCGCCCGGCCCCAATTCGACCCTTCTCAGCCTCGGCGCCTCTCCTAGCATTCAATAAGAAGAAAATGCCTCCCAAGAAGCCAGTGGAAGAGAAGAAGATTCTTTTAGGTAGACCAGGTAACAACCTCAAGAGCGGTATCGTATGTAGGACATCTGCTTTCCTGCCTACTTTGGATGACTCTTGCTAAGATGAGCATTCTACATAGGTCGGTCTGGCCAATGTTGGGAAATCAACACTATTCCAAGCAATCACCAAGTGCTCCCTCGGAAACCCTGCCGTATGTACTATACTATCATCTACCGTAAATGGAAATTGACCCTCCTTACCATAGAACTTTCCGTACGCTACTATCGAACCTGAAGAGTCACGGGTCATAGTTCCAGATCCGAGATATGACTGGCTATGTGAATACTATAAACCCAAATCAAGAGTTCCTGCCAATTTAACGGTCTATGATATTGCTGGTTTGACTCGAGGGGCCTCGACTGGAGCTGGATTGGGTAACGCCTTCCTGTCGCACATCCGCGCCGTCGATGCAATCTTCCAAGTCGTTCGCTGCTTCGATGATGCAGAAATCATACATGTTGAGGGGGATGTGGATCCTGTGCGAGATCTCGACATTATCAGCGAGGAACTGCGAATAAAGGATGTAGAATTCGTCGAAAAGGCGCTGGAGAACCTAAAGAAGCAGACTAGAAGAGGCGGACAGAGTCTGGAAATGAAGAAACTAAAGGAAGAGGAGGCCACCGTCGAGAAGATCCTTGCATGGTTGAAAGACGGAAAGGACGTCAGGAAAGAGACTTGGACTCCTAAAGAGGTACGTTCAAACAACTTCAGATCCTTTATCTCCCTCGCATGACGAATAAGAGCTATGAAGCTCGATAATCCCAGCTCGTTGAGCGACTTTATAGGAGAGTCTGCTTTGAGATGAAATCCACGCTCTGACACGAACTATTTCACTTGAAATTCTGCACTTGCTGGTTGCTCGCGATTGTAAGCTAATTTAGGGAAAATAGGTTGAAGTCATTAACCCGCTATTTCTGTTGACTGCAAAGCCTGTAGTATATCTGGTCAACCTGAGTGAGAAGGACTACATCCGCCAGAAGAACAAGAATCTCCCTAAAATTGCCGAATGGGTCAAGGAGCATGCAACCGGCGATCCCATTATCCCAATTTCGATTGCGTTTGAAGAACGCCTAACGCGGTTCGAGTCCGACGCAGAAGCTGAGGAAGAATGCAAGAAGCTTGGGACAAAATCTGCCCTTGGGAAAATCGTGGTGACAATGAGGCAAATGATGAATCTTGGCAGCTTCTTCACTACTGGCACGGATGAAGTCAGGCAATGGACTATAAGAAAGGGCACCAAGGCACCACAAGCCGCTGGTGTCATCCATGGCGATTTCGAGAAGACTTTCATCCAGTGTATTGTATACAATTACGACGTTTTAAAGGAATACGGGGACGAAGGAGCTGTCAAGGCAGCTGGGAAGATCATGACCAAAGGGAAGGACTATGTTGTCGAGGACGGAGATATTATTCTGATCAAAGCAGGAGCTGCGAAGTCGTAGACCATCTGCCTGGTCAATCTTTTCCTACTTTCTCGGCTGCACAGGATGCAGGACGGCTCCGGGAGCACTTTTTTACAACCCAAGTAGAGACGAAAACGTCCATCTCGAGACTTTATTAAGAGATCCGGCAGCAAGCTAATGCAATGCCCCAGGACTCTCAATTCGAACTCAGAAGATCAGTTTCACTTGATCTTCGGACTTTGTTGGTTTGTATCATATTTGTGCTAGAAGTAACTCAGTGGATCGATTCGTGAAGCCAATGCTCGCTACGAACACACGAATGCCCTGCTCCATCATTCAAGCCGCGCGATAAAACTTTACAGAGTATGCAATGCATCGTCGACCCCTCAAATGCCATCTAACCCAGTCTCCTTGGTTTCTTCCCCCTTGTCCCCCCAAATTTCAACCTCGTAGCATCCATAACCCTCACAATTGTCGACCTCACATTTTTCCCCTCAGCCCCCAACAGAATCTTGGTAGCTGCCTCCCTCCCAGGCCCAAAATCCCGCAATATAACCTCCATACTCGAGATCTTAGCCAACAACCCCTGCACCCGTATCCTATTCATCACATACGCCGCCAACTGATACCCGGCGTCATAAGTGCCCCGCGCGGCTTTCCGAAACCCGATGTTACCCGCGGACACGGAGATAATGGGTTGGCGCTGGCCGTCGGTAAGAGTGATGTGAGTGTTGTGTCTGGAAGCATACACATGGAGGTGGTGCGGTGGGGGAGGGCGCCAACCTTTGATGATGTCGGCGTCGGAGGCTTGGGGGAAATCTTGAAGGATGTCGGAGTTGGAGGCTGCTACTCGTTTCTTGGGGGCGTTTTGGAAGGCTTTGGAAAGGGTTGAGAGGGATGAGATCTCCGAGTCTGCGGGTTTAGGAGTGGTGGTGGTGAGGTAACGCTTCGTAGAGGCTCGGGAAACGATGTTTCGACGACATTGTGAGCAAATTGAAGGAAGTGATGGTAGTACGGACAGTGGTTTTGGCATTGTGCTTGATGACCAGAAGATGAAGCTGCGTGGAGTTGATGTTTCTTACTTTGTGGAGAGTTGCAGTTCGCCCTAGCGCCTTTATCCTCATTGCTAAGGCCGAGTTTTCGCCGCCCCAGTCGCTTTCCGCAATAAAAGCTCAACAATCCTCTAACAGACGCCGTAGTCGAGTTTCTTAGGCTCACAGAATAGCATGAGCATACCGTTACGGCTTTCAAGATGTCCTCGGGCAGGAGGCGTTTACACGGTGCGGTGCTTCGCTTCCTCCGCAATACCTCCATGCGGAAGAACAAAACCGTACCGAAGGATATACAGTGAGCTTCACAACAGTTCGCCTAAGCTCTCATCTCTATCCCAAACCCCTGTGATACCTCTACTACTACGACCTCAGACATTTTCTTTACTCTCCCAGATCAGATTATCCTCCACCTTTAGAACCTTCTCTACCATCTCCCCAAGATTCCAGCAACAACGGCAAAGCGAAAAGGTCAGGGATCCACCGCGGCAAGACCATACTGCAGACCAAGCCAGCGGAGGTGAAACAGCCAAGTCCGCATCAAGCGAGAAGTCAGAGCGATCATCGGAGGAAAGCAAAGCAAAGTCTAAAGCCTCATCCGGAGAAAGCAAAGAGGAGAGCAGTGAAGGGAGCAAGAAGGAAGAGCAGAATAAGGAAGAACCGCCACCTCCACCACCGCACGGGAACAAAACGCCATGGCAGGTTTTCACCGACACGCTCAAGACCGAGTTCCAGGCATCAAAGGAATGGAACGAATCTACTAAAGCACTAGCGTCTTCCGCACATCAATTTACAGAAAACGAGTCTGTCAAGCGTGCGCGCCAAGCTTACTCTGCTGCGTCTGGTACAGCAACTTCGGCCACTGCCACTGCTCTAAAAGGCACGGGGAAAGTGCTGGGCCAGGGAGCGGCATGGACATGGGATACGCCAGTCGTCAAGGGTGTCCGGACCGGTGTCAATGCTACAGCTAGTGGGCTTGAAAAGGCGACTAGACCGGTCCGGGAAACCAAAGTCTACAAGACTGCAGTTGGGAGCGTGAAAGATGTTGTAGACGATGGAAGCAGCTCACGGTATGGCGGCTGGGTCGAAAAAGAAGAGCGACGGAAACAACGAGAACTGAGAGAACTCAACGAAGCCGCAGCAAGCGGTAGGCCTGGGCGACAGGCAGAGAAGATAGAAGAGGACCCCAAGTAAGGCCCCGTTTGATGGTCTTCCTACCCAGACTAACCGTTTCACAGCGCCGGCACAAACGTAACACTGCATAAAGACGCCCGTTGGAAAGAATCGTGGCGTGACTTCCGTGACCAGAACCGCGTCATGCAGTCTCTCTTCTCCCTCAAGTCCTCTTATGCCGAATCCGAAAACCCGCTGATCTCCACCGCTAGAAGTATTACCGACCGCGTAGCAGGCTTCTTCGCCGAGAACGAAACCGCCATGGTCATCAAGAAGTTCAGGGAGATGGACCCCACATTCCAGGTCGAGCCCTTCCTACGAGAGATGAGAGAATACATTCTTCCTGAAGTGCTAGACGCATATGTGAAAGGCGACACCGAAACCCTAAAACTCTGGCTATCAGCCGCCCAATTCCAAGTCTACTCCGCTCTAGCCCAACAATACACGACCGCGGGTCTCAAATCCGACGGCCGCATCCTCGACATCCGTCACGTCGACATTCTCTCCGCCCGCATGCTTGAACCCGGCGAAATCCCCGTCTTCATCATCACCTGCCGCACGCAAGAGGTGCACGTGTACCGCAACGCCAAGACCAACATGCTGGCGGCCGGCATGGAGGACAAGGTGCAGCTAGTCACGTATGCGATTGGGGTGACGAGGGTGGCGGAGGATGTGAATAATGTTGATACGAGGGGCTGGCGGCTGATTGAGCTACAGAAGAGTGCGAGGGATTATATATGAGAGGAATTGTACGGATTTTCAGTGGTGGGAAGGGAAGGAGGGTGGGTTTCGTGATTCTTGACGAGCATTTTGAGCGTTGCATCCAAAAGTGGGTTCGTGGGTTCTTTTTCTTCAATGTGTATAACAAAGCCCAACTTGCATTTCTCGGCCTGGGGGGGTGGGCAGGCGTTGCGGAGTAGGAAAGACGAAGGTCGGGTTCGGGACTAGAATCGAGATCTTGGGAACTTGGTGATATCGCCACTCTTGGAATTTTTGTCTAGATATCTAACCTTGGTGCTGGCTATAGGCGCTGAAATTCGATAAGAGTTGAAGAATCTTTTCGATGTTTGAAAGAGATGGGGTCGTGGGGATGTGAGGTGTTAGAGTTGGTGATTGTGTGAGGAGTAGGAGGGTCTTGAGAAGGGGGTTCATCGGAAATCCTTCCCTCCGCCTTCCGTTCTTTATCCCCTCCCTACCCATTCTCATCCACCCGTTCCATTTCGGCTCCTCTAACACTTTTTACATCTCCAAATCCCTGCATCTCTACGTCGAACTCCCCGTACAAATATCCTATCTTCTCTTCCTCTTTCCTCTCCTGCTCTCCTCCTCTGGTCATTCTCATTCCCGTCCTTAATCGTTCTACGGCTTGTAGTTTATGAGTTGGGGGGCGGTGGATAGTAGTGGGGCGGTGGGGATAGGGGTTTAGGAGTCCGATGCTGAGGGTCCGGGGGTGGGAGCTGGGAACGTTTCTGGAGACTGTTGGAAATAGGGGAGATGGTAATCTTCCGCCTTCATAGGGCTGGTAGGGCTGGGGCCCGCTAGTAGAGTTTTCACCTTCTCCTAGATAGCCTCCTAACAGCGACAACCAATATATCAATATGCCCCATATGACCTCGTATTCCAACAAAGACTTCGAAAACTCCGTTAGCGACTTCAAGGTACTGGATGTCAAGAAACATTAATGAGCCATCTTCCCCCATCCGTGACATTGACTGGTAGAAGGTCGTAGGCTCCTATCTCGCTAGGGAATGTTTGCCATTTGTACATGTACATATACGCTGTGACCCCACCAACCACTACCAGCTACTCATGATCCTCCCTCCGCACTCCCTCCGTCTCCCCAATCCTAAAAACATACTTTACCGCACTCGCCTTTCCCTCCTTTAGATTTTTCAGCGCCCCCTCCACGCCGCCTAACCCTCCAGGAACAACTTCATACGGATGCCCCTTGAACCACCCCTCCTGCAACCCACGCCCAAAGAAACGGAACATCACGTATCCAAACTCTTCGTTCCCGGTTTTCGTGCCGGTTTTCTTCTCAAAGGGCTTCAAGTCATCTTCTTTGAAGACGTCGCCGACATAAGTAAGGGATTGGATGATGGTGGGGGGAATTCCGGCATATTCTTTTCCGGGTAGAACTAGTGTGATTTGGCCGGTTTGGTGGTCGAGGACCTTGCAGATGTTGATGTAGCTGCCTTTTTCGCTGACGCAGTCAAATGCGTATTCCATCTTGCCACCATGCTTCTGCACCACGGCCTCGAGGCTCTGCACCAGTTTATCGTCGCCATCTCTATAGTCTAGGATAACGTCTCCCTTGCTTTTATCTATCAGGCCCTCGACGTGCCGGACCCCCCGGCCGGCGATGCAGATTAGGGGATGGATGTTGGAAAGTTGGGCGAGCTGGATCGCGTAAGAGCCCACGGCAGAGGCCGCGCCATAAATGATCAAGGGAGTGGGGGCGGTGGTGGGATGCCAAGGGAGGGGCAGAGAGAGGCGTTGGTAAAGACCCATTGCGGCGGTCATTGCTGCTAGGGGGATTGTTGCGGCCTCTGTAATGGGTTGCATTAGCAGAAAACTTCAGGATCGAACTGCAACTGCACAAAGTAGGCACTTCAGCGAGCGAGTTATTGCAATGTACCTTCGAAGCTTGTTTCTTTGGGGATGTGAAATGTAGCATGGGAAGAGCTGATAGCGTACTCAGCATAGCTGCCTCCGGGTTGCCTCATCTGGTGGAAGGCAGCGATACGGTCGCCAGGTTTGAACTCGACGACTTTGGACCCAACAGAGTGAACGACACCCGCAATGTCGTCGCCTTGATTGATACTTGGCTTTAAGATATCGGCGTACTTCCAGTCCTTCGGATTTGACCCGGAAACAAATACTTTTGAGACAATTTGATCATCCTGTGGGTTTGGAATAGGCGAGTCGATGATCTCGACCTTTGGGCCGGCATGGATGATTGCTTCTTTCATTGTGCTGTAGAAGGCTGTTGACGTTACTTTGGCTTTGAAGGCGAATGGTTATGAAGCAGAATGCAGCAAGGACGTTGATTTGTAACAACAGCCTTTTAGTAATGTGGATTTTTGATCCCTGCGGGCTGCAAATTGGTCCGCCATCATCGGGCGGCAAATTCCGCGCTTTTGGAGTTAAGACAGCATCGTTGATTACTGAAAAGTTCAGTCGAATCATCAGCGTTTGAATCAAGAGAGAACAAGAACGAAATGTATAGCTCTGGTACACTGGCCTTCGAATAAACTGCAAGACCGAAGACGGCACAGCAGAAGACGTATACGCACATTTCACGTCTTTTTATACGCTTGCTCTCTGTCCTCCAGTCTTCTGCCTCCTATCGTCCAGCAGCTTCAGCGCTGCTTGCAATTGCAATGGATTCTAGCCGGAGCTAAAATGTCCTCAATTTGGCTGCTGGACAGACCGATTGGTTTCCTTTAATATAAGTGAATAACACGAACCGTTTGGAACTTGTTCGCTGCATCCGAATTTCGACTCCAAGTGGAGAGGGAATTTATGCGTCAGACGGTTCAAGTAGCTATGGCTGCACTGCAAAGGAAAGACGTCTGGTCCCTCGTCACCTTTGCCGGATCTGCTTGGCTTTGCGCTTCTTGAATACAATGCCAGTACCTGTAGGCCCATCTTCCGTTTCTATTGAAGCACCTTCGACGTGATTGAGAATTGTACTATTTTCCGAGAGCATTCCACTGGTATCAAAGTTTTCTTTCTTGATCGAAGGCAGTTCAGAAGGCTGTGTGTCGTCCGTCTTAGTTAGCCTAGCTTCCACTGGCTGTTGCGCAGCTAATCCCTTCTTCGACTGTGGATCTTCATTAGAAGCACCATGGTCTTGTTTTACGACCTTAGTATGCTTCAGTAATGAGTCCAAGCCATCCTCTACATCACCGCCCACGATCGGATATGTCCGCGTAGTTGAACCCCAAGCCTTTCTAGCCACACTCTCTTCCGCCTCCTCCTCTTCTTGTCCCTCATATTTTCTTTTCCGTACACCCATACTGAATCCGTTTAGCTTGAAATCCTTGCTGTCTTCATCCTCCTTTACATCATCGTAGATGACCCTTTCCGAGAGTGTTTGCCAGTCACCTGCCATAGCCATTTCTCGTCGGAACTCCTCAGGAATTGCCACTCCCATCTCTGCTAGCTGTTTGAGTTGCTGCTTTCTATCGGCCGGAGTCGCCTGTCTCAAGGTGCTGTTCGCAGGAGCTGTCGCAGGCTTCCTTCTCCATGGCGCCACACCATCACCAGCCGCCGTAGATAAGGAACTAGAAACAACGCCGTTGAGCCTTGCAACTTCATCCTTGGCTCGCTGCGCATCTCGCTCCTCTCTCTCGTGTCCTCGATGGAGATCTCGGAGGAAGCGTTTGAGATTGCCTTGGTGCTTGGGTGTGGCTTCATGGTTCGTCTTTTCTAGCTTGGTATCCCGGACAAAGGTTTTGCAGTGCTTGCACCAGTATTTGGGCTACCGAGAGTTAGTCGAAATGATGCAAGTTTGAGGGAATATAGAGATTTGCAAACCGTAGATTTCCAGTATTCCGACATAGCGTAGGCCGTAAAGGATGTAACATAGAATTGCTAACCCTAGCAGCGCAGAGGGTTCGCCGAGGACGCAGTTTAGAAGGGGGCGGAGGTTGCCTTGCGGTAAGACTGAACTGGTCGAAGTATCTAAAATGGTACGGTGACCTGCTAAAGCCTCGTTGGCGAACACACTACGAGTAGAAAGTAGCGTTGGGATTGAATACACTAATCGGAAGCTACTATCGCTAACTCGGCAACTCTTGAAGCTGACTGAAACTCTTTCAAACCGCAAGCGATTTCCACGTTTTGCTTGCTATTCTAGGCTGCACATCTGTGGGGCTATATGGGTCTTGCGGAGAAGGAGGAAAGCTAAGAGACGTACCTGGAACATGTCTGCTATCAGTATTTCACCAAGAAGCCTAGGTAGAGTAGGACCATCTATATCACGAAGCCAGCCTTCATCCAGACTACTTGCGCCCACCGTCTACGCCTCAAATTCACATCTTCAACCCTTATTACAGCGACAATTATCGACAACTTCCCCACGTGCAGCTCAAGGCCCCTCACTTCTGGGTGGCCCACCATCCGGCTCTCCCTTGGCACCAACCTCATACTTCCAGCGTCCCTCCCTCCCTGCGAATACCATCATCCGCTTCGTGCCCCAGCAAACAGCATGGATAGTCGAGCGTATGGGCAAGTTCAATCGGATACTTCAGCCAGGTGTAGCAATACTATATCCCATCCTCGACCGAATAGCCTACGTTAAGAGCTTGAAAGAAGCGGCCATCGAGATTCCAAGCCAAAGCGCTATCACGGCCGATAATGTGACCTTGGACCTAGACGGTGTGCTCTACACCCGTGTCTTCGACGCCTACAAAGCTAGGTATGCTTCAACCCTCATTTCCTAGTGTTCAAGTGCATTCGAATCAAACACTAACAACCATTCTCCCTTCCACAGCTACGGCGTCGAAGACGCCGAATACGCCATCTCCCAACTCGCCCAAACAACCATGCGCTCCGAAATCGGCCGCCTCTCACTCGACCACGTCCTACGCGAGCGCGCCGCCCTCAACACCAACATCACCGAAGCAATCAACGAAGCCGCCCGCGAATGGGGCGTCATGTGCCTGCGCTACGAGATCCGCGACATCCACGCCCCCAACGGCGTCGTCGAAGCCATGCACCGTCAGGTGACCGCTGAGCGGAGCAAGCGGGCGGAGATCCTGGAGAGTGAGGGGCAGAGACAAAGTGCGATCAATATCGCCGAGGGGCGGAAACAGAGCGTGATTCTTGCGTCTGAGGCGCTGAAGTCGGAGCAAATCAATATGGCCAGCGGAGAAGCGGAAGCGATCTTGGTGCGCGCGAACGCAACGGCCAAGGGCATCGACGCCGTGGCGAGGAGTATGCGCGACGGGCGAGAAAGCGCTCAGGGGGCCGTAAGCCTCAGCGTCGCGGAGAAGTACGTTGAGGCGTTCGGGCGCTTGGCGAAAGAAGGCACGGCAGTGGTTGTGCCAGGAAATGTGGGAGACATGGGCGGCATGATCGCGAGCGCGATGGCCGTGTACGGGAAGGTGAGCGAGGGGCAGGCGAAGATCGCGGCAGGGAGGTCACAGAGTCCTGAGAGTAGGGGCGAGGGAGGGGAAGTGCTGGAGGGGGGGCAAGGGCAAGGGCAGGGAAAGACGGATGAGGTGGCGAAGAGTATGCTGCAGGGGTTTGAGGAGACGAGGCGGAAGCGGTGATTGGGGGAAGGGGGGTGATGGCGTGTAGTTTTAGGCGAGTTGGCATTCCACTCGGCGACTATTGTAGGGGTATATACCTTGTAGGTTATTAGGAGGGAACAGCGCCACTTCGTCCTTTCTGATCTTTTTACCAGATTATCAGAACGACACCGCTTCGGGAAGACGGGGTTTAAGCGTGATTGAGAGTCTTCCTGTGTTTCTTATGGCACACGGCGTCAGTTCCGGCCCCCCTTCAACTCATACCCCAAATCTTCTTCTTCAGTTCTCCCCATTCCTCCCCGAAATCCCGACATCTCAACCGGAAACTGCTCCTTTCCCTATTCTTCAGTCGCCCAGCTTCATCCCCAGTTCCGCCCCCTAATCCAGATCTCACCACTCTTATCCATCGATCAATAACCATGGGAAATTTTGGTTGCGATCTTCACGATGATCGTATCGTTGCACGGATATCGTTGAGGAGTTGCGAAAGGCGGATTTTCCTCGGGGAGGTTCTATATGGTTTTTCAGTACAGAGTTGAAGAGGTTGGTTTCTTGAAGGATATGGGGGGTTTATTTTATTTTAGCATCTTGAGGAGCTGGAGTGAGAGAGTTTTGCTTGCGTCTGCGGAGATGAGTCGTTTCGGTTTTGAGGGTTTTGTGTTTGAGTTCGATCGAATTCCGTATATGTTTGTCTTTCTTTGGTAAAGTTTTGCGGTTTAAGTATGTCGTGAACGAGAAGTTTGCGTGTCAGTAAATCTTCATGTTGTCGCTCTAAACATGTTAGGAAAAGTTGAACTGAGGGTCTATGCTTTTTCTGTCGAAATACGTGACTTCGGTTTCAGTCCCACCTTCAATGCAGATGAAGATCTTCTTGATTGGATGGGATTTCTCGGATTTCGAGTCTTTGTTTTTTTTAAGAACCTGGTTAATATATAAGTATTATAGATGATGCGCCGCCTCTAATCTAGATGAGACCATCTTTCAACAAAAAGGAATCGAGAATGCTTTTAAGGAGCCGCAGACCGCTCTTTCATTGGCAAAACCAGGTGCACCCGTATCCCTAAGTATGGTGACAAGGCAATGAACGCTGAGCAAGCGTTCATGACTAAGAATAAGCAGAACGGTAGAAACAACGGCGATGGGTCGCGAGGCAATGCTTTATAATGACCGCAAGTAGGAAAAAACGAGTAGATGAACCAGTAGATAAAAGGAAGTTCGTTATAACTTTTGCTATCAAGTCCAATTTCCAAAAACCTCTCTCACCTACCTGCATCTCTATCCACCACTCACACTAAGAAGAGTCCATCGCATCGCTCTTCAAGCATTGATGTGTCACAGAGAGCGACCACTATCCCGAAAACCGTTTTCGACGTTTTGTTCCATGATTTGAAAAGCTCGGAGCGTTTACTCCTGCGGCGTCCGCAATGGGGGCTTCCGGTCAAGAACAAAGATGCGGCGGGCCCAAAGACGATGCTTTATGGGAGATCATCTGTCCGGCAGATGTCAGCCGTAGCTAAATAGCACTATTCTTAAAAATGTTATTGTAGTAGAAGTGGGGACAGCGGAGCTTACGCAATGATTGCGAGATCTGCTGTCAAGTGCTGAAAGAAGTAACGGGAGGAAAAGAAAGGTCTTTCAGCAGAATGTCCTGTGAGAGGGAATTATCCCATTAGTCTTGTGCCTGTTGATAAGTGAACTCTGCGTCGTGCAGAACAGGCAAAGCTTTAAATGAAAAGCTCGGACGCTATCGGATTTTCTCCTCGCGGAAGTGATGATTCTTGCCGTCCATACTTCACCGACTTCCTCGATACCCGCGCCACTTCCTCGTTTCCATAGGATTCCGCCAGACTAAGTGCATCATGACTCCCCCAACAATCCTTGACCGTCGGGTCAGCGCCTCTCTCGAGCAACCAGGCAACTACATCCGCGCCGCCCTTTCCCTTCGCCGCATATGCAACTGGCGTCCCCCAATGATTCGGCAGCTGCCCGTCCGTGTCCATCTGGTTGACGCCGAGCCGCTCCTCCTCGACCAGGAATCTCAGCATCGCCATCCTCTCCAGCTTTTCGGCCGCGTCGCAGGTGACCGCGCTCTCCGCTGCCCGGTGCAGCGTCCTCGGGCCTATCCGCGCGTTGTGCCCGCGGAGCAGCTTGAAGCTGGACACGGTGCCTGAGGCGGCCACGCTCTCTGTGAGCGGTTGGTATTTGAGCGTGTCCTCTTCGTCTGCCCCCGTCGGAGACCTGGGCCCCGTGCTCGAGGCACCATCTCATCAAGCTTTCGTCCCAGGCCACCAGATCTAACAGTCTCGGCCCCTTGCCCCCCCCTTGTCAGCGCTACGTTGGTTTGGATCCCACCCCCTTGAGATGACGGCGTCAAGAAGCTCGATGGAGGGCTCGGTGGCGACGTTGAGCGGGGTCAGCGTGTCAACGGGCGCGCGCTCGGTGGCGAGCAGGTACGAGGTCAGCGGGACGGAGCCTTTGGAGACGGCGCTGGAAAGAGCGAATGGGAGGAGCGAGCGGTCGAGCTGGAGACCGCGGGATAGCTCGCGCGTGGAGCGGTTTCTGATGCCATCGGTGATCAGGCGGCGCGGGGAGGGGGTTTTGGTGATTTGTGGGGCGGGTGAGACACCTGGGGGGCCGGAACTTGGGTCCGCGGCCATTGTGCCGACTCTGTTCAGCTAATTTTGGTAGGCTAAGAGAGGGAGAGCTTCTGGTGTTTCGATCGATGTCTGAATATTGTCTGGTGCAAATAGCTGGTGCAGAGAAGAGAAGGATGGGAACTTATTATTACCAAACCACGATAGTTGAAAGGCGAGACTCGATAGGTATAGTTCTGTTGATAGATAGCTGGCGACTCTTTCTCGGTTGCAGATTATGAACGCTGTTACGAATAACACAAGTTCAGAATTAACAATTTAAGATTCAGAATTCAAGAAACTCGTTGAATGATAGAAGCATTTCAAATCGCCGAGACTTTTCTGAACTGCAGCTCTAATGAGACCAGTATGTAGTGTGACCTACCCAATCAATGCATAGAAATATCAGCTCGAGCAACATAACCCGCAACATAACTCATCACATGTGCAAAAATGCTTCGTTTTCCATAATTTTTGCATCATTTATAAGATCTCGTTCAGTTAATTGAATTAAATCAACCTCAACTGTTTTCATAGCTAAATGAACTTTACTAAGGGTCTAGGAATACTTTAACCAAAGAAGTTCTGGTTATGAACAAGAAAAAGCGAATACAACTATTTGATAAAACTAACACTTTACTGTCCCGCACATACTTGGTCTGAGTTATAGAAGAAGATCAAGAAGGATCAAGTTGATGGCTCTTATTGCGCCGCTTTGCCGCAATTCAATGCTTGCAAAAAAGAGCCGGAGCAAGATACAGAAGATCAGTTGTGTCTCAGCTAGTAAATGGTTGACAAAGATCGAGAACTCAGAATGCTGCGAAGGGTCGTTGAACAAGCATTCTCGAGGTGAGTGAGTCTAAGCGAGAAGAAGACCGAGAAGCTTGCTATTCTTGTGAATCGTATGAGAGGATTGTTCAATACAATTGAAAAGTCAACGCTTGATGAAATTGACAGTTTAAATTTGCAGAAGGCTCTGAAATAGAAATGTGATGATAAACCATAAAGTAGAACTGAATAAATCCAATCATCTTGTTTATCCATATCCGAGACTCGAGTCCCTTTCGTGCGAAAGTTTTGCAGTCCTTGGAAACCTAGAATTGCACGATATGTTTCAAACCAACCCAGATGTGCCAGAATTCTACTGCTTAGTCCAATTAGGTCCCAAAACGCTGTACTCACATGTCAAGTTTTGGAAAACAATGTGTAACATTGCCTGTACGTGCAGCGTAGGCAGGCGTATTGACGATGTCTCCCGAAATGTTGGCGTCGTTGATCAACTTCATGAATGCTGGCTTTGCACTTCTAGTCGTGCGTAATCACCCTTCATTCGAGGCCTTTCGACCCGTCCAATGGGAGTTGCAGCACCACGAACTAGACATCATAAGTAACGGTAGTACGAAAGTCAGATTTTCGCAAAACGTACCACCATTTCTTATGCATGATAGCACAGGATGCAACCCTGCCGCAAGGCTTCGAAACCTTCAGTTCTGCGAGGCTTCCATCCTGACAGCTTACCCACCTCTCAAAATGCCTCACACCATCATTTCCCCGCACGGGGCCTCTACTCGCTGGATTGCTGGTTGTTGTCAATATTGATGCAAGCATGCTGCAGGCTTGGCCCATTCTCATGGAGTCGCTGGTTTTGTCCACCACTCGGGCGTTGCCAAGAGATGTCGTTCAGATGTGTGGCTGAGCGAAATTCCCCGGCCCGGAAACTACTAGAGTATAGCTCCCGACAGCCCACAGTCCAAGGCTTTGGCGTCCGGCACCTAGGCGTGCTGGCAGATAGAGTAAGGTACTGGAGGTAAAGTGGGTGCTCTGTAAAATGTCATGCATCAAAGATGTTAGCACTTTGGTAGAGCTGGAGGCTTCGATTGGGCGCTCTCCACTCAGAACCCCGTGGCTGCGCATGTGGCTTTCATGCCAAAAGGAGAATTACCTGTGCACTAAGGTACAGTATTCTACTTTGTAATCAAGACGACTCATACATTACCTTACAATACGAAAGTATATTACCAAATCATTGGCCCATATGCACATCAAGGTACTCGACCCACCATCTGTCCTTGCTCGTATGTGGAGAACCTGCTGGCTGATTTGTTCGATCTGCTATTCCGCCCCATGCCCCTACTGCCCTGCTGATTGTCCATCTGCTTCATGCCCGATTGGGTCCGCATTTCGGCTGCTCGTTATGCACTGTCGTAAATGCTGATTATTGCGCACATTCAATAATGCCTAACGAGTTGGTGGGTTGACACTGGCCTGTCAGCCTCAGTATTATCATCAGACACTACGTATCAATAGTTCCCAAACTTGGGCTCTTGCAGTGCTTGCTACTATCCACTTTCCCCCCTCATCAAATGTTATAGCACGAAGCTTTGAGGATTCGCAGTTTCCAGTGAATTCTACCTTATCAATAGTACCATCTTCTTCATTGCCTTACCACCATCATCACCGTAATCATTATCATCATGTCAAACGCAAAGCAGGTGCCTCCAGTTGAAGGAGAAATAGCGTACAAGGCTGGTGTCGAGCCACCAACACATGGTCCCCAAGATGACTCCCCCTCTACGGAGACAGATCACGAGGAGCTACAGACCGAGTTGCAACAGGCAGATATATCCAGGGCTCGAACCTTGAAGCCGGTCTCTTGGTTCTTCGTCGTTTTCTCACTTCTCGCCGCGCTTTTTCTTTTTGCCCTTGACAATACAATCGTGGCTGATGTCCAACCCAGCATTATTGCTACTCTTGGTGAGATAGAAAAACTGCCATGGATCTCGGTGGCTTTTGCCTTAGCTGGCATCAGTCTCAATCTGTTCTGGTATGTGTCTTGTTCAGAAATAGGAGAAAGCATCACCTCACACTGTACTCAGGAGCAAGCTTTACGGCCAATTTGACAATAAATTGCTCTTCATTTCGAGTGTCATAATATTCGAAGCTGGATCTGCGGTTTGCGGAGCTGCGCTTACGATGAATGCTCTGATAGTCGGTCGAGCCGTTTGTGGTATTGGCGGCATGGGTCTCTACCTTGGCACCATGAATATGGTATCTGTCATGACCACCGAGGCCGAGCGTCCTATCTATCTTGGCTTCGTCGGCCTAACCTGGGGCATTGGCACAGTGTAAGTAATGGCCCTCTTGTGTTGACCAGCCGCGTGCTTATCCATGACAAAGTCTGGGCCCAATCGTTGGTGGAGCTTTCACGGGTAGCTCTGCCACATGGAGATGGTCCTTCTACATCAACCTTTGTATTGGAGCTATCGCCGCCCCGGTATTCATCTTTTTGCTCCCGCCATTCAGCCCTCGACCTGGTCTCAGCATTATCACACGAGCTAAAGAGATCGACTTTACCGGCGCTGTCCTTGTTGCCGGAGCTATCACGAGTTTGATCATGGCAGTTTCTTTTGGTGGCGGTGTTTACGCCTGGAATAGTGGCCAGATAATCGGCCTCTGCATCTGCGCTGGTGTACTCTGGATCGCATTCATACTACAACAGGCCTTCTGCATATCAACGACCAGAGACCGCCGCTTGTTTCCTGTCCAATTCATTAAATCATGGGAAATGAATATACTCTTCGCTCAAATGGCTGCCGGCCAAGTCATTGTCTTTGTGTCCATTTACTTCATCCCACTTTACTTTCAATTCGTGCGTAATGACTCCGCTCTCGAGGCTGGAGTGCGCTTACTCCCCTTCGTTCTATTGCTGGTCTTCGCGGTTATGTTCAACGGCGCCATGATGGGTAAATTGGGCTACTATATGCCGTGGTACCTACTCGGTGGTGTCCTTTCACTTGTAGGTGGCACACTACTGTATACTATTACCGTCAACTGCAGTACCAGCCGCGTCTATGGCTACACCGCCATTACGGCTCTCGGCGCGGGACTGTTCTCACAAGCTGGGTTTCCCATTGCACAGGTCAAAGTCGCGCCGGAGATGATATCGCATGCGGTTGCTTTCATTGGCGTTGCGCAGGTTGGCGGTATTGCACTGGCGTTGATGATGTCGAACAGCATCTTCCTGAACGAGGCGACTAACAAAATCTCGGTAATTTTGCCAGAGGTGTCGAGGTTGATGGTTCAGCAGGCTATTTCCGGAGCTGGTGGGTCTTTCTTTGAGACTCTGAACGCGCAGGATCGTGCGAGTGTGCTGGATGCGATCGTGCACAGCATTGATAACGTATTCATTCTAGTTATTACAGCTGGAGCCATGGTTGTTGTGCTTTCGCTCTTTATGAAGCGTGAGAGATTGTTCATCCAATCTTCCACGGTCAACGCTGGCAGTGATGAGAAACACACCAAGACGGCTAGCGCCTGAGCGGCGGACAAGTGTACTTGAGCTTGTTCACGAGGCTGTGTTTCGCTGCATAAGTACGGTTCATGTACTAAAAATATGGGAGCCGGGAACCTGACACCGTCAGTATCTACCTTTGCTCATATGTTAAGCTATTCAATAGCTAGGTGCTGATAGAAGTCCTAAATTCACCTCCGTGTACTCGTTTACGTGTGCACATCCAAAAGCTTCTGTTAGCATATCCGAGCCCTATAGGGCTGGCGCTAGGGCGTTCAGAGTTTTCACCTTCCGACCTTCGTAGTTCCTACTTTCTGGAGTAGTTCAATCCTCATATTCCAACAAAGGATACTTGATTCCGGAATACCACAGTCTGGGAAGGAGATTCTCGAGGAGGTCGAGCTCGATAATGAGAAGGTTGACTTTTGCGACAGTGAGTAAGTGGCGAAGCTCGAGGTACGTGTACGCAGGATTGGCACCAACAAAGCACCCACCAGCTTCGATGATACCTAAGCACAGACAGGTGTATAAGGCTCTCGGATGCATCGTGAGCGTTGACGTATATTTACGAAAAATAAGACAAGGGGCAGAGTATTACATATAGACAGCTCAACGAAATGATCTCTACAACTATTTGCATGCTCGAAGGTCCATGATAGCAGATCGATGGTGGCAACGTGAAGGTATTGCTCAGGACGAAACATTGGTGAGAAAGATGCTCGTATTCCGGGCGTCCTCGAGACTTTTCGAACATCAATGGAGCACGGACCTGGGCAAAATCAATGCGCCCAGGAGGGTCGGTGTAATTGTAAGGTAATATTTGCAATACCACGTACACAATCATTGATATGTAATCCGTCTCAAGCCAGGTAAGATGCTCTGCAAATGGAGCCTATTTCATGGTGAGAGTCTCGACTCTCCATCCTTCCGATGTGCCAATGCTCGTGGCTTAACTCTCTAGGTACTGCCATAGGCATATCTATTCGCACTTGATGCAGAATATTCGAAATAGTTCCTCCACCGGTGGGTTTGGTTACGAGCCTACTTGGGAGGAATATGAGAATGATAATGGCTTTGAGGACGATGGGATAACGGAGAGTACATCATTTTTCTAGGTCAAAGGTTCTTAGCGATATATGTCCCTGCCTAAGACGATTTTGCAAGAGTGTAGACATGGGGAGAGTAGAGCATTCATGTTTAAAGCTAGGGGCACCGCTTCACTGTTCTCTATCGAAGCAGCCGAAGAACTGGCCTAGTTGATCGGTACCTACCCAAGTCTGATCGAACGAGGTCTAGCTCAAGCGTACGCTCAAGGTTGCTGCTGCATCGATCATCAACCCCGTACCGTTCACATAGCTCGATGATGGGCTGCACATGAAAGCGATCACCTCGGCTACTTCCTCCGGATCCGCCATTCGTTTGTTTGGGACGATTGCCTGGACCATGCCTAGCACCGCCGGGTTCTTCTTGCATTCTTCTTCCACCAATGGAGTACGAACCCAACTGGGACACACCGCGTTAACACGGATGCCTTGAGGTGCGTGGTCAAGAGCTATGAGGTGCAGAGTGAGCTGCAACTCCCGTTACTACCGGAGCAGGACATCATTCACCTGCCATCTTGGTGATACCCATCACGGCATGCTTCGAAACCGTGTACGCCATCTTCCCAGGCAGACCCGCGTATGCGTTGGCGGAGGCGACATTGACGATCACTCCACGCCCGATGTCACGGGTGCCACTCCGGCTGGTGTAGGAGCGGGGCTCCTGCGATTGCATGGCTTTGATTTGAGCGCGGACACAAAGCATCATGCCTTTGCAATTGACGTTCATCACGTTGTCAAAATCTTCGATAACACTGTCGGCTACTGGAGCATAGGTGCCATTGTCGACCTATTACGTAGAGTAGTAGTAAGTCAGTATACCGTGGGGGCCTGTCGTTACTAGAGAAGAGTCAATATGGGGGCTTACACCCGCACCATTGACAGCATAGTCGATTCTCCCAAACTTCTCAATGACGAAGTCTACCATTTTTTGGACGCTGTCCGCGTCGGTGATATCGAGTTGGTAGACAACGGCATGATACTCTGCATGGGCAGCATATTGTTTGCTCTTCTCGGCCGCCTCCTCGGCCGTTTCTTCATTGATATCCGCAAAGACTATCGTTTTCGCTCCAGCTTCGGCCATAGAGAAGGCGGCCTGCTGCCCGATGCCCCCTCCAGCCTACAGCACGTCCGGTTAGTCTTCCCAGCTTAAACATAGGTTCGGACGTGGACAAAACTTACCCCTGTGATGAGGGCAACGCCATCTAGAATGATTTTCAGCACCATGGTGGACTTGGGACGGTTTGCAAAGTTCTGACTTCTGAGCAAGTGGTTAAGGAAGCTTGGGGTTTAAGGTCCCAGTTGATATAATAGCCCGGCGCTTTCGCCGAGCCAAAGGCCGAGCAGAAAGATTTGTACCTCAATACGTTCCGTACACTTTGCACTTGGTAAGTTGATGTAAAGTACATGTATGGAGCTTTGCCGTGTATGGCTATTACACATTAGCTTTGCTGCGCTCATGCGGCTCGCATCCTTGTAATTCATCTATCCAACGGCCGGTAGGGTAGAAGATCGGATGACCCAAAAGAGATCAGTGGTTCAATGACCGTCGAATGAACTCTAGCCCGCTATTGCTTCCTATTTGGGGCCCCTTTTGCAGCTACGGTGGAGCTCGATGGTGATGTCTGAAACAAGATGGTTGGCTATTCAATGTCCGAAGACTCGCTCATACAGTACTGAGGTGTCAGCCATCAATGCTGCAGACTGCAGTCATAGCAAATAATTATGGGGGTGGATGGGATGGGATGGGATGGAGTGATTGGTTACCGACTTCTGTGGCCTAAGGAATGATATCACTTGTTGCCTTACCTATCCCCCTACCACGAAGTACTCCGCTTGGACGGAAGGGTTCTGATCACTGCTTTTGTAGCCTCGCGCTGTCAACGTTGATCCTAAAGTAGATCACTTCCTACACGAGGTTGAGGTCGTACCGCCCTTCGCATCTCAGTCTCTCAGATCGGCCTCTGAACCCCGCTCTTCTTCTCTGAAGTGGTACTGTTGAGACACCCTTTTGCTGCAGTGATGTGATTATACACTAATGCACCATGCCTTCTCCCCCGCCAATGGCCCGAAAGGGATATCCCGATGTAGGCGCCGCTCACACGCATGTCTTTCCCCCATCTCCCGTAAGGAGGGTCTAGGAAGTATCCCGGGCTCATCTAATAGGGCATTGCCTGACCCCATGATTGTGTCTCTCTTTTTTCCTTCATTTTACGAGCTCAGCTTACAAAGTATACTTTGTTCGCTGAACACACTCCACATCAATCCAGATTTCTGACCTGATCTCGCTCTTTCTACGCTACTTTATTGTCAAAATGTCTTCCTCTCTAGATGAAGACCGAGGACCAAGCCTGCGGGCTTTAACTATCTCCTTGATGGTACTTCCCACCGTAGTGGTTATTCTTCGATTTTGGTCAAGAGCACTTTTGTCCGGGCAGTCAAAGTTGCAGGGCGGTCGGCGATTTTGGTGGGATGATTGGACAGCACTGGGAGCTGCGGTTTGTTCTAAGCAACGCTGCGATATTTCAAGTCTAATCATATATAGATCCTATCTCTCGCTGTCTGCGGTTTAGGACTTCACCTGATTGACCTTGGACTGGGGAAACATGCCGCCACGATTCCCGCAGAGCAGCAATTTGAGTTTCTTAAGTTTATTTGGATCGAGTATTATGTCTTTGACACTGGAACCTCACTCGCCAAAAGTTCGGCTTTGTTCTTTTACGCTCGCATTTTCCGTAATGCTAAAACGAATTTCAAATACGCATTGTGGGTCATGCAAGCTGCAGTCTACATCTGGTTGCTTGGAATTTTGATCTCAGTCGTCTTCTCTTGCGTTCCTGTCCAGAAAAGTTGGATGCCGATGATTGATGGCCATTGCTCGAACGAAGACACCCTGTGGTTGGGAAGCGTGATTCCTTCTGTGATAATCGATCTGATTATTCTAATCATGCCTTTGCCGATGATTTGGAAGCTGCAAATGAAACTCACGAAGAAGATACTGATCATGGGGGTTTTCATGTGTGGATATTTGTAAGAAACACATTTTCAGGACCGTGACCGTTGCTGATAAGCTGCGTTTTAGAGTTATAGTGGTATCCCTGGGCCGTCTCATCACTATCATCCAAGCTGGTCCAGGTCTTCAGGAAGATGTGACCTGTGAGTATCATCATTTATCTCAACTTCCCAAGCACAGTGCTCTCAAGAGACAATGCCTAACACCGTCAACTTCATCAGGGAATACCGTCACCCCTATATTTTGGCTCGCTTGCGAAGTTCCTATCTCTGTCATCAGCGTTAGCCTTCCCAGCATATTCTTCCTTGTACGGCGCGGCTATCGCGAAGGACTATCGTCTCTCATCCGCACACATCCACGGGGCTCTCGTGCCAGACTCCATGACCTAAGCCCTCAGGATACGGAGGCCAGTAGTCAGCGTCTACAGGATGTGCCTATTGAGCTGGGTATGCACTCGTCGGACTCCACCCGCAAGATGGCGTTTTTGGGGTCAGAGCAAAACTATCACGCAGAGGCATCCAAAGGATCGTCGTATCATGAATCGTTGATAGAGGAAAGTGGGAAGAGCTCGGGCTCGGGTATTCATGTTAAGAATGAGGTGGAGATTAGAAGGTAACAGGCAGGTTTTGAAGAATTGGTACCCTAGATGGTGTTGGATAGGTTGGTTGCCTCAGGTTCTCAGAGGCAAGTACGAGTACAGTGCGTTCAACTGCGCTCTAAGCCGAATTCTCTTTGCTAGTTCACGACGCAGAAAAGGTATGTGAGACGCGGCTGATAAACGAACCTGTATAATACTACGCAAGAAATAAAATCAAACGTTTGCATACTACTCCTTTCCATAGAAAACGTACATCGTCCCAGTAAGTCGAATGCAGTGCTTGAGCTGCCACATTGGGGAAATAGTCACGCAGGCTCTATTGCGAGAATCGTGCACGCCCCCAGCCTGGGCATGCATAAGGTACAAGGGCGAAGGCCAACCCGTTACATCTGAGAAGCATGACCGTGCACACTCCAAGCGAGATAGCAAGCAGGAGTGAAAGCCTGCTCTTTCCGGACACCGGACTGCATAGGTAGCGGACTGCGGAGTGGCCTTTGGGGTCCAGCAGCAAAGCGTACAAGGGCCTCGCCTGATGCACGTGCTGGGCATGTGTAGGATTGCTGTACGCCGCGCATAAAGAAGGCATGCTGTCGGGCGGAGGATTGGCTTAATCAGGAGCTGGGTGTGTACGACGTAATCCAGCTCGCGTACGGAAAGACTAAGATACTGTACAGTACCTCTCCTTCTAGCCTAACCTCTGTAACGTTATACCATTCAGCGGGGATGGTGGCTGTCTTTCGAGTCCAGACCCTGATCCCAAATTGAAAGCTCCGCGGGCGTAGCACTCTAGGTGCCTTTTCGGAGATGGTGTCTTGCATAAATGCGATCTGCAAGATCTCGGGTTTGATTGGCCGTTTCATACAGAAAACGTTCCGCAATACATGAGTCTAGTGTTAAATAACAACACTCTCCTGTATTGGCCAATGACGGCCATCCCTTCTACACATCACATCATCATACGATTTTCTAACCGCGTCGTACTGCAGTAATCATGGTGGCCTCAAATGCTATTTTCGACGAATAAGCAAAGCCTTCCTCCACCATCTACACTCAGCTGACATGTCTTTGGACTTTTGCAAGCATTTGCCTGATGATCTGGGCACTGTCTATCAAGGCATCCTTGTTCCTTGGCCCTGGAACCTCATGTCCTCCTTCATGCACCAAAAGATAGCGGTTTTGGCTGCAACAACTTTCGCTGAGAGCTGATCCTTGGCCTGGCTCTACTTTATCGTTGCCACCCCATATGTGCGTTGTGGGAATCCAAATGACGGGTTTTGACCCGGCGCCTCTACTGACTTCAACAGCGCAAGGTTCCGGGTCAGCATCGATGTATGGTAGCCGGCCACAAAAGAACACGGCACATTTGAAAGGTGGGTTGCTAGCATGCTGGCTATCATCAGATAGCCCCAGCTTCTGCTCGATGATGAACGCAGCAGCCAGTGACGATCCTTGAGAGAAGGCTATAACGCCATCGAAGGGTCCGTTTTTTGCGGCATAGTCCCCTAAGTCTTCCAGTGCTTTGCGGAACGATGCCGAATTGTGGGGCTCGTAATAAGAAAAGTGTTCATCCTCCGAGGCTGATATACTTTCAATAGCTGCAAACTTTCAATGATTGGTCTTTCAGCGTTGCTATTGCCCGTACCTGTGGACATGGGGCGCGGTATCACACCCTCAACGAAGTCGTAGGTATGGTCGCCTCCAAGCTCATAGCGCAACGCTGCTACACCTCCTTTAGCACATAGCTTTCCAGCCGGAAGTGTGGGATACCTGTCTGTATCTCAAAGACCTGTGGAGTTCGACGTAAGCTCCCTGAATGACGTGGTGGTCAAAGTGGCCGGAGTTGCCTGCTCACCTGGCTGTTGGTGCCTGCGCCATGTAGGCACAGGAAGTGCATGTCTCGAATTTGATATGTCAATACTTCACAAAGACTAGTTGCCTGTGGCTGCAGATCTTTCCCGGACTTTGACACTGTGGTTAGTTTTTGCTTGGTAGATTGTCGTCAGGATTTGAACCCGTGTTGAGTCGCCGAGCGGCATTCTTATAGCTTGTTCCAAAACAGTCTGTGGGTTCTTTATCACACTAACAAATTACGTCGCGATGTAATGTTGCTTACATAGATAGGCTAATTCGATATCCATTTCATGTACTAATCACATTGTCGTCACTGGCTCTACTGGCGCCTCGAGGATTGCTAGAGACAGTGGGAGACTAATACTACATCAATTCCTACTCTAATAGGGAGCATGGTTTTATTTCAATTGTCAAAACATCGATCATGTCTCCCGGCCCAATTCTCCCGGAATACATTAGTGACATGTCCGACCTCTCGGGCACTGTCGACATGGATGAGGATCAAGATCTCCTGGAACCTGTGGCTGTCATTGGATTCTCCTTGAAATTTCCGCAGGATGCCACGTCCCCGGGAGCATTTTGGAAGTTGATGGCAGAGAAGCGAAGTGCAATGACAGATTTTCCAGCAGACCGTCTAAACATAGAGGCTTTCTACCATCCCAAGAAACGTAATGCACTTCCGGTCCGAGGCGGACACTTTATAAAGGACAACCTGGGTGCCTTCGATGCCGATTTTTTCTCCATTACTCCCTATGAGGCAGCCGCGATGGATCCAGCTCAACGAATACTGCTGGAAACGACCTTCAGGGCGATTGAAAATGCGGGAATCCGGCTCGAAGAATTGAGGGGCTCAAACACTTCGGTACATACTGGTTGTTTCACAACCGACTACCTCCTGCAATTATTAAAAGATGCAGAACAACTGCCAACTTATGCGGCGGTTGGAGCCACATTGTCAATGCTTGCAAATCGCATTAGTTGGTTTTTCAATCTTACAGGACCATCTGTCAATCTAGACTCGGCCTGTTCTAGTAGTGCTATGGCCATTGATCAAGCTTGTCAGCTGTTACGTTCTGGAGAATGTAGTATGGGTATCGTCGCTGGTTGCAACCTCACTTTTGATCCGGATTACACGAAAGTCCTGACCAACATGCAATTTTTATCACCCGACAGTCGCTGCTTTGCATTCGATCATCGAGCTAATGGATACTCAAGAGGAGAAGGCGTAGGAGTTGTCGTTTTAAAACTCATCTCGGACGCCCTTCGTGATAACGATACTGTTCGCGCTGTTATACGCTCTTCTGGATCGAATCAGGACGGCCGTACACCCGGAATAACTCAACCTAACAACAAGGCACAGGCACGACTCATCAGAGACACGTATCGCAAAGCTGGTCTTACTATGAGACATACCCGTTTCTTTGAAGCTCATGGGACAGGAACCGCAATTGGTGACCCAGCGGAGGCTGACGCAATTGCAGATAGCTTTCAAACGTATCGGAGTTCGAACGACCCACTGTATGTTGGCGCTGTCAAAACAAATATAGGCCATCTTGAAGGCGCTAGTGGTATCGCAGGGTTAATCAAAACGATCCTTGTTGTAGAAACAGGTGTGATCGTTCCAAATACTAACTTTGAACAAATCAATAGAAGACTCGGTTGCGAAGAGTCTTGCATTGCTCTTCCTACGGCATGTGTGGCATGGCCAAAGTCTGACGTGAGAAGGGCATCAATCAATTCATTTGGCTATGGTGGATCAAATTCTCACATCATCATTGACGACGTACATAGTTACCTGAATCAAAGAGGCCTACGAGGCAATCATCGCACGGTAATTGAGATTCCCGGAGGCGCCTTAGAGAAGAGCTTTGGAAGGACTTCTCATGTACAATTGGGAAAACCGAAATCTAAGCATCCAGATAGCCTCTTCAGGACGCCTAAACTCCTTATATGGTCAGCGTCCGACGAAACATCCCTCAAGCAACAGGTAGTTCAATGCCAGGAGCACTGTTCAGAGACCTTATCCACCATCTCGGAAGATGGATCTTTCATACATGATCTTGCGTACACCCTTGACTCGCGTCGAAGCTCTTTATCGTGGAAGTCATTTGCCATCATCAACTCAACCGCCGACATGAAAGACGTCGTAAGCATTGTCTCGAAACCAATTGCTGGCAAAAGGCAAGGTCCCAGACTCGCCTTTGTATTTACTGGCCAAGGCGCGCAATGGTACGCCATGGGCCGCGAGTTACTGGGATACGCAACCTTTACAGGAGTGATCGAAGAGGCAGGTACATTCCTAGCGAGCTTGGGCTGCCCGTGGTCTGTTAAAGGTGAGCCTTCAGGTCTTCTGTAATAGGGGTTGCTGATCACTAGAAGAGGAGCTTTTGAAAAGCGAGCACAAATCGAACGTTGATAAACCAGATTTCGCCCAGCCTTTGTGCGCGATTCTGCAGATTGGCTTAGTGGATCTGATGAAGGATTTCGGTGTAACTCCAATTGCTGTTGTTGGCCATTCCATGGGTGAAATAGCTGCGGCGTAGGTTATAGATCATTTCATAGCGGTTTCTTTCTTCGGCTGACCTTCCCTAGGTATTGTGCCGGCGCTCTATCTCGAGAATCTGCATTCAAGCTTGCGTACTATAGAGGCATGCTTGTCGCCACTATCCCCGAACGAGACACTATGAAAGGAGCTATGATGGCTATCGGCCTCTCGCCCGAGGATATCATACCTTATTTTGACCGAGTTCGCCCAGAGTACACAGGATTCAATATTATGGTCAGCTGCATAAACAGTCCTGTTAATATTACAGTCTCTGGAGACGAGTCGCAAATTGAAGCTCTGAAACAAATACTTCATGATGATGCTGTTTTTGCTCGAAGACTACGGGTAAATGCCGCATATCATTCCCCTCAGATGAAACAAATCGCAGCAGACTGCCTCAGTCTTTTCGGGACTTTGCAAGTACAAGATCCACTGTCTACTGTGGAGATGATATCTACCGTTACGGGATCAAGAATTTCCAAGAAAGAGCTTTGCCAAGCTGGATACTGGGTGAGAAATATGATCTCACCAGTTTTGTTTCTGCAAGCAATCCAGTACCTCTGTTTGCAATCGAAGAAGTCTCTCACAAAGAAACTTGACGGAAGTCATCGTAGGGCGGTCGTTGTCGATCACATCATTGAAATAGGCCCACATGCGGCTTTGCAGCTTCCGCTTCAAAATATCATCAGTACGCTTCCTCGAGGGCATGAGATCAGCTATTTGTCGGCCATTTACCGCAAGAGATCAGCAACTACAACTCTTCTAGAGCTATTAGGTCACCTTCACTGCATTGGGGTCCAGGTCTGTCTACGCCGAGTAAACGAACCTGACCCATACGCTTCAGCGTCTCGAATATGTTTAGTAAATTTACCAGAATATCCGTTCAACCACATGAGCAATTATTGGTATGAAAGTTCTTTAAGCCGTAATTACCGCCTACGGCCGCACGGTCACGTCGAGTTGCTGGGTATTCGGAGTCGTGAGTGGAACCCACTGAATCCGCAATGGAGATGTTGTGTAAGGACATCTGACATGCCCTGGCTTGAAGATCATAAAATGAACGGGAAAATACTCTATCCAGCTTCTGCTATGATTAGCATGGCGATCGAAGCGGCCTTGCAACTCGCTGACCGGGAGCGCAGGGTGACTGGTTTCACTTTGTGTCAAGTCCAGTTTCAATTCGCTCTCGCGGTATCCGTTGATTCTACAGATGTGGAGACTCGCTTTTGTTTGAAACCGTTGAAAAGCGGACCAAATCTGCATCAGGCTCGCTGGGAGTTTACAATGTTTTCAATGATTGGCGAAAGTTGGGCTGAGAACTGCCGTGGTATTATTCAAGTCCACTACGCAAAGCAAGCTGAAGACGAAGAATCAATAGAGATGCTATCACGTTACCAGGGAACTTGGGCATCAAGCACCGAAACTTGTGTTCATACAGTCGATCCGGTGGGCTTATATCGCACTTGGAGAAAGCAGGGGTTTCAGTATGGATCTTCGTTTCAAGGTATCAGTGCGGCTCAACATAACGGGATCGGCAAAGCCACTGCTAGTGTTGCTCTTTGCAAACCGCTCGAGATAAGTTCGACTACTCCGGATTTAGTGATTCACCCAGCCTCGCTAGACACAATCATGCAATTAGCCCTTGTGGCATTGACGAAAGGAGGAACGCAAGAGGTGTCAACTCAAGTCATCACTGCCATCAACAAGATCTGGATATCAAATGAAGGGCTTAGAGCCTCAAATCAGTATATCTATGTTTCTGCAAATATCGATACTCAGTGCCCACGAACCACAGTTTCCTCCCTTTTTGTTTTGAACGAGGATCATCAACGTGTGCGACTGATACTAGACGGTCTCGAGACATCAACTGTTGCAACTTCTCGAATGGCCACGGAAACCTCTCTTGGCGCCACCCAATACTGGTACAATATCCACAGCCACGTAGATGTTGAAATGCTTACGCCAGCTGAGACGATTCAATGGCTGAATCTTGTGTGTGGGCCAGATGCCACAGGACCGATATCATTCTGCCTGGATCTTCACGGGTACATTCTGTCGGCAATGCGGAGTCTGCAATATAACATCAAGTCGACTGGACTTAAACCTGGAAAGTCACATCTACAGAAATACGTACATTGGATAGACTGGCAGCTAGAAATACAGGCTGATGTCGAACCATTTGACTTACCAGACGAGTCTCTTGTGTCCCGGATCGACGATCAAGGAAGCGTTGGAAGAACTTTTACCCAAGTTGCAGAGCACGTTTTAGGGGTACTTAAAGGAGATGTGGATGTGCTCCAACTACTATTCGAGAGTAATCTTGTAAAAGAATTCTACGAAGAACAATCCTTTGGCTCTAAATACTTCCTCAAGATTAAGAAATATGTGGAAGGGCTAGCATTTAGACACCCTCGAATGAACATCCTGGAAGTTGGAGCTGGAACCGGGACTTTCACAAAACATGTGCTCAATGCATTATTGTCTAATAACGGTAGAGGGGCAGAAAGATATAATCACTACTTCTACACTGATGTCTCCCCAGCCTTCTTCGAGAGAGCAAGAGATGAGTTCTCTACACATGCGCATAAGATGATATTTAGAACATTTGATATCGAGAGAGACCCTTCGACGCAAGGATACGAAGAGGCTAGTTTTGACATCATCGCAGCTTCGAATGTTCTCCATGTCACGAAGAGCCTAAGTAAAACCCTTCAAGCAATACGTAGGCTGCTAAAACCAGGTGGCAAGCTTATTTTGCACGAGAATACCTCTCCAGATGAAATTGAAACAGGTTTTATCTTCGGGCTCCTCCCTGGATGGTGGCTCGGTACGGAAGATGATCGCACAATGAGTCCTACTGTGGCCGATGCTACATGGGACAAGATGCTGGCTTTGAACGGATTCTCTGGCGCCGATTTCACTTTGCGCGATTACGCAGCTGACTCCTGCCATTTAATGAGTATCATATGTGCCACGGCGGTAGAATCACAGGACGAAAAAAAACTGGGGACAGATCTTGCCATTGTGATTGAACAAGGCTCATCGTTGCAAGCGGATTTAGCCTATCAACTTGAGGCACGGCTCACGGAAGAGAAGTACGTTTCGGTTCGGATCGTCTTTTTGACACAATTATCCCCAATAGGGACTCCTACAGGATTGTTGGTCAATCTGCTTGATATAGAGACGCCAATACTTTCACGACTGACGGAACAGGACTACTCGGCATTGAAATCCATTATGTTGTCCGCAGGACAAGTTCTCTGGGTTACCAACGGAGGCAATAGCGGAGCTGACCCAGGCTTTGGGATGATAGATGGCGTAGCCAAAGTTCTGCGCATCGAGCACGTTAAATTAAGAATAGCAACACTGGCCCTCGAGAACTTACGTCGACCGGATGAAACCCACGTCAGAAAGATCGTTCAAGCTCTTGGCCAATTTCTGGGTTGTTCGGGGGATGAAAACCTCGAGGACTATGTTTCTATCGATGGCGCCTTAAGCATAAATCGAATTTCCGAGAATAACGACATGAAATCAACGATGATGGAGATTCTTTCCCGCAGAAAAAAAGTGGTTCAAAGCGTCGAGGACTCACCGCCTTTTGCAGTCAAAATTCAGAGTCCAGGTCAGCTGGAAACATTAGAAATAATCGAGGATGTCACTGCACTCAGCCTTTTGCAGCAGGATGAGGTTGAAGTTGAGGTCCATGCAGTGGGGCTCAACGCAATTGACTCTATGATCGCTGTGGGTAGAACATCCACCACAAGTCTTGGCAGGGAGTGTTCAGGGATTATCAGAGCAGTCGGTACTGGCTCCACTCTCTGTCCAGGCGACCGCGTGTGCACATATGGTTCGAACGTCTTCAAATCGGTCGTACGTACAAAGAAGAACCTCGTTGCCCGCATACCTGAGGGTATCTCCTTTGCGGAAGCTTCGATACTACCACAAGAGTATCTTTTCGCGTCCTACCTGGTACATAGTGCCATCAGACTCACCAGTAAAGACACCGTATTAATCCATGGTGGACACACCTCGATCGCCAAAGCAGTAATCAATCTATCTTTGGACATTTGCACATCCGTATTTGTGACGACGCCAACGAAAGAAGACGAGGAAGCCTTGAGAAGCACATACACTAAAGAACAGGTTCAGCTTCTCTCATATGTCTCGTTCTCAGAGCAGCTCCGCCGCACGGCCAAACGAGGTGTAGATGTCGTCTTGAACTTATCCTCCGAATCCGACTTTCTGGGTTTGTTGGAGTGCGCTGCTGCATTTGGTCAAGTTATGCATGTCGAGCCCGTCGTCAAATCATCTACTGAAGGAAGAACCGTGCTCAAACTTCCCTCCAATATTTCGTTCAAGGCAGTCGATATGGTTGCGATTCTGCGAGACCGGCTCGATCTCATTGAGCTGCCGCTCCAATCGCTCTTGGACACAGCGATGCAGTTCAATGATTTGAATTGTCGCCATCTCCATACTTTCAACTTGTCTCAGATAGAAAAAGCTTTTGCATCCTTGAGAGAGATCGGAAGTCGAGATAGAGTTGCCATCGCGATTGGCAAGAAAGACCGGATCTCCGTAAGAGACTTGATTTTTGTCTCATTTCCTTATGATGAACTAACGTTTTTTTCTTAGATTATCCAAGAACTAAAGCCTACGTATGTCTTCAGTCCATTCTCAAGCTACCTTGTGTCCGGCGGCCTGGGAGATCTAGGTAGATGCTTAGTAAGGTGGATGGTGAGTCGTGGAGCTCAGAACCTCATACTCCTTTCTCGATCTGGGCCCCGCACAGAAGTTGCTCGCCAAATGATCAGAGAACTGGAAGAGAAGAACATACATGTGTACGTACCTTCATGTGATGTGTCAAATCGATCTGCGTTGGAAGGGACATTGCGCGAGTGCTCCAGGGCAATGCCACCCATCAAGGGATGCATTCAGGCGTCTGCAGCTCTCAAGGTGAGCATGGCATACAAGTACAATCTGGGGCTAGTAGTGCTAACCCAAACATGCCAGGACGTGATGTACACGGATATGTCCTGGGAAGATTGGAAGATCGCGATCAAGCCCAAAGTTGAAGGCTCCTGGAATCTCCACAACTTGCTCCCAAAAGGAATGGACTTCTTTATAATGACCTCCTCGATTACCGGGATTCTAGGTCAGGCGACTCAAATCAATTATGCAGCTGCGAACACGTATCAAGATGCACTTGCGAGGTATCGCATCGCATCCGGTGAAAAGGCTGTATCATTGGACCTCGGGCTGCTTCTCACAGGTGGACTATTGTCTCAAAATCCGACCTTACTAGAAAGATTTACGAGCACAGGTTACTTTATTCCAATCTCAGAGCCAGAGGTATTAGCTCTTTTTGAATATTTTTGCAATCCGGCACTTGGGATACCTCATCCGTCACAGGCGCAGGTTATTGTTGGAATCAAAAATCCTGCAGACATTAGCGCGCAAGGGCTTGACTTACTGGATGCCTTGCGCCAACCTCTTTGGAGTCAAACGCATCCGACGGCTGGCGGGCTACTCAAATCCATGCAACCTGTGGAGGAAGTTATTAGTGTCACCTCTCTACTACGAAAGGCGGAGTCGATATCAGAGGCTGGCACCATTGTTACACGGGCCCTCGTGCAACGGTTCTCGCGCATGCTTGCGATCCCTGAAGATAACATCAATATAGAGGAGCCGCTGCACGCCAACGGAGTCGATTCTTTGAGCGCGGTTGACCTGCGCAATTGGGTGATGAAAACATTTGGGGTGGACGTGCCTGTATTTGACATACTCGGAGACACTTCGATCGCTGTCACAGGGAGATTGATTGCAAAGAAATGGCAGGAAGCGTTGTCACAGTCCTGAATGAAGGATGTCTATCGGGTATTCCTTATAGCTACGTCGAGCTTATATCTCTGCTCGCAAGAAACACACAATCGTCTTTCTCGGGAACATCGCCGTCTCCAATGTTCGTCAACATAGCTACATGTATGAATCCGCTCACAAGATGCGCCAAACCAGCTAATTTCGCTTTCCCCAGGACACTCTGTGCTTGGGTAAAAGTTTCGCTATCCAGAGGGCCCCGCATACGCGCCAGCTTAAGCGAGAGCATGTAGGTTATAGCCTCTTGCTCGCTCAGGTTATCTGGCGCTTTCCCCTGCACTGCCTGCTGAACCTGGTCCTTGGAGAGTCCAGCGACGACAGCAATCTCTGAATGCGCGTAGAGCACGTACGGCGCATCGTACACGGCCAACACGGCGAGAATGGAGAGCTCTCGCTCACGGGGAGTAAATCGCTTCTGCCCGGTAACTGCAAAGGCGAGTTTGAACCATGGTTCTATCAATTCGGGGGTGTAGCTGCAAGTAGATTCTCAGCTACGGAGTCTGTTGGACCGTGAAGCAGCGCAGATACGTACAAGATAGATGAGTAGGGACCGTAGAATTTGCCGGTTGCGTCTTTGTAGTCAAGCTGGGGTACTTTGGCGAAGACTGTTTGGACTCCGGCTTCGACGAGCTGTTGCGAAGAGTCGAGTTCCTCGGATGGTATGACTGGGAAACGAGACATTATGGGTCGTTGATGGGGAAAATGCTAAGTAGGGATGATGGAGGATGGCAGAATGGGCATGGGAGGGAGAATGACTAGAATATATACTGCCGCCATTGAGAACGTGACGCCAGCCTGTAATAACAGCACACCCTCAGGCCTCAATCCAATTACAAAAAGAGACTAGGCTTGTTGGAACATGGCATTTACTTATTGATGCGATTGCAACGAGGGGTGACTCGAGGCCTACAAGGAAGAGAGGCACAGTAGAAGGCGGGGGGTTGCAGTGGGGCTGCTGCGTCCGTCATTGGACATTGCACTGCGACGCTGGCACCTGACCGGGGCCTGCGATGGTATATATGTAGCACTTGAGATGCAGATCTTATCGTCACTATCCTCTCGGACCCTACCACCGAGCTCTGCACCGATCGAACCATCCATCTCACCCCAAAATGCCTTCCACAACCTCTCCGCCGATTCCCAAGCATGTGATTATTGTAAGAGCCGGGCATCGCCCACCATCTGGAGACGTGGCTAACTGAGTCCAGATTGGGGGTTCACTGTCCAGTCTCATGCACGGCATAATGCTGCACCGCCTGGGATCCAACGTCCACATCCTCGAGCAAAGTCCCACTTCGACGCCGGTGAGCCACATGGCGGGCGTCTGTGCTGGCTCCGACGTGCTCTGCTTTCTTAAGAAGTTTGACCGGCTCGGCGACGTCCCGTTGGGCATCCCGAGCGTGTGCCTCCAGTCAGTTGATGCTCAAGGTCGAATCTCGGTCTTTTTGAGGGCTGAGCGGTTGATGACGAGCTGGGACGCGCTCTATTTCCGACTACGCGCGAACTTTGACGGGCTAAAGAGTGAGTACAGTCAAAGTCCACCGCAGATCAACGATGGCGAGGATGGTCCGGTGGCAGTATACAATACTGGTAAACAAGTCACGTCGATTGAGGTTGTTGGCATACACGTCCGGGTGATCTATTGGGACTTGTCCGCCGGAAAGAGCGTGGAGACTCTTGCGGACCTTGTACTTGGAGCAGATGGGCCGAACTCGATCGTGCGCAAGACCTTTCTCGGCCCTGGTATCGCTGAGCGTCGATATGCTGGGTATTTGGCGTGGCGTGGAGTTGTCCCTGAAAATCAAGTGTCGGAGGAGACACGGAAGCTGTTCAGAGCAAACATCACCTACTCTATTGTGAAAGGCGGCCACGTTATTGTGTAGGCAGGCAGACCGGCCATCGTCATGTACAAGCCAGTGTTTAGGCCACTTTGCTAATCCGCTCGCTAGATACAACATTCCAGGTGAGCTTGGTAGCATTGACGAAGGCTTCAGGCTTCTGAACTTCTGCTGGTACACGAACCAGGACCCAAGCGGCCTGGCCGACGTTATGACTGATGTAGACGCCATCCATCATCACACTTCCGTTCCGGCTGGCAAGGTACGCGCCTCCGTTTGGGCCCGGCAGCGAGAGTTGGCGCATTCTCTTTTCATTCCACCCTATCTAGAAGTGATAGAGAAGATCGCCAGCCCCTTCATTCATCTCATCACAGACTATTGGTCGCCGCAAGCCTCGTTCGCCAACGGCAAGGTTCTTCTTATAGGCGATGCTTCGGCTCTAATGCGACCCCACATTGCATTCAGTACCAACCAGGCAGCGTTCCAGTGCATGTTGGTGGAAAAGCTAGTCAAGGGCGAGTTGAGTTCCCGGACATGGGACTGGCAGATCACGCGTTTCACTTACCTTCATTGGCGTAGAAGTGTCTGGTTTGGCGAGTACTTCCAGCGACCGTTATATTCCTCGCTGTTCGCGGCCGTAAGCTACTGGGCTGCTGCAGCTGTGCAGACTGCCAGATACTGGTCCGGGACTATGCCACAGGCCGGAGCGTGATCATTTGGACTATCCATGCTGTCTTCCCGCTGAGTAAGATTTTTGAGCGTTTGCTCACAGGACTCTATAAAGAACTCACAATCATGTCTTTCCCAACGCTGGTTCAATCCTCCCGAGATCAATAAGAGCTTCTTATTTTCTTCATTTGTGGCATTGATGGGATAAAGATCGCTTGGTTCAATTGCAAAGTTCTGCACATCGTCATCTCAAGGCTTTTCAATAGAACAAGAAGTGAATCTAAAACACCACAAAGAATTGATAAAAGACACAGCTTTATTTTTGGTCTCCTTCGTTTGTCAGTGTCGTTGCCAAGCAAGGCAGAAAAAGGCAAAAGCGGCACAGCAGTATATGTTACAGCTGCCTAGCAGCGCCAGAACATCCCTCATAAACCCAACATTCAGTATTGCAGAGGAAATCACATTGAGTAGAAGATAATACGTGTTGACGACCAAGCACAGTAGCAATAGCCAAGTCAGCGGCCACTGTCTGACGGGGGAACGCTGGTTAGCCATGGGTGCCATCTCTTCTAGACAACGCTTAAGTAGACAAGGCTACGTTCTTCCACGAGTACGAGAAGGCTACGTAATTGATGTGCGAATCTGTGCATACAAGCATAGTGCAGGAGAAGGATTCAAAGCACCGCCGCTCAACTCCGTTGGTGTAAAGTTGTAACAGCTGTCAGGAATCATGACGGTAAACACTACTAGAGGTATTAATTGACGAATAGATATTCGCAGAAATGAGCGATTGCAGTCGAAACAGGGTTTGGGTGGCTTTAAACTAGGAAGATGTTGGCGAACGGTCAAACAACGTTGCTTGGCGTCATTCAAACATGATCTATCTAACATTAACAACGCCATAGCATATCTCAAATAAATACCTAGCCATTGGAGATAGAAGGTCATAATCCTTAAAATTACAATCATCGTACGTGGTAGAGCTCTAACATTAGCACCCACGCCATCATGGCAAGTCTCCCCACCGCCACAAGGCCTAGATCACCCAACGATTAACCCTTCCCCACAGGCGTCTACCCACGACTCCAAAAAGCGTCTTGCCCTCGCCATAATTGACTTCCTCTCCACCTCCCTGAAAGATGGCACTCTCACTCCTGAAGACGCTGAATCAGTCGAAGTCGCTCAATCCTGCATCGCCGACACCTTCCACGTCGACCCCACCAACAAAGCCGCCATGCAAGATGCTATTGGCGGTCAATCTCTCCTCAGCATTTACGGTGTCTACGAGAAACTCAAGGGCAAATCCACTGCTAGTACTGCAGGTGCCAGCAGCGCGAGCGAGGGACGACCAAGTACACCTATCACGCCCAGCGCATCGAAAGACGGTGGAGCCAAACCCGCCGGGCAAAGTGGTACGAACAAAGAAGCAGAAGGGTGCAAGAGTAATGGCAATGCGGCTATGGCGAGAAAGGACTACCCAGCAGCAATTGACGCTTATAGCAAAGCTATTGCATTGGAGCCACTGAACCCTGTCTACTTATCCAACCGCGCAGCAGCGTACTCTGCTTCACACAAACACCACGAGGCACAAACAGATGCAGAAATGGCAGTGGCCGCGGACCCTAAGTACACCAAAGCATGGAGTAGGCTGGGCTTAGCGAGATACGTGCTCGGAGATGCGAAAGGAAGCATGGAGGCTTACGCCAAGGGCATAGAATACGAGGGGAATGGAGGAAGTGACGCGATGAAGAAGGGCTTCAAGACCGCGAAGGAGAAAGCCGATGAGGAGGAGAAAGAGGGCCACGGTGATGAGAATGAGGATGACGTGGGAAGTACAAGAGGAGCAGGCGCTGGTGGCGCTGGAGGAATGCCAGACCTTGCTTCGCTAGCAGGAATGATGGGCGGAGGAGGAGGTGGCGGCGGTGCAGGAGGCATGCCCGACCTCTCCGCCTTGGCTGGCATGATGGGCGGCGGACGAGGCGGAGCCGACGGACCCGATCTTAGCTCCATCATGAACAACCCGATGTTCGCAAACATGGCGCAGAACCTGATGAGCAATCCCGGTGCAATGAGCGGCCTGATGAACAACCCGCAAATAAGGCAGATGGCGGAGCGGTTCGGGATGGGCGGTGCTGGTGGAGGACCAGGGGCAGGAGCAGGAGGAGAAGAGGCTGGTGGAGAGGCTCGAGGAGGTGCTGGCGGAGGGGGTATGCCGGATATTGGAGCGTTGTTGCAGGACCCGAATATCGCGGAGATGTGAGTTCATGCTATAAGCTACAAACCTCACTCAAACACTAACACATCTTAGGGCGCGAAATTTGATGGGCGGAGCAGGGCGAGGTGCTGGCGGGGGTAGAGGATCTGGTTGAGGCTGTTGCATAGATACAGTTCGAATAGAGAACACTCTAGTAAATTATGAGTTTAACGTAGTACGAAGCGCTTTGTTCCGGTCATGCAGCCAATTGCCGCCGGCATTGCAGGATGAGCTTGTACTAGCACACATTTGGTTCTCGAGTGGGTATGATTGATCTTAGGCTGAAACAAATCTGACGTCTTGACGGGCAGTACCAATCTCTACCTTCTGGTGCACACAATGGTTTTCCGCACCTATGCGTCTATACCCACGTTTATTTCCGAACAACATCTCTACTCCGCAACCGTCAACCTCTCCACCCCCTCCACCTCCCCCTCCTCCTCCTCCTCCTCCACCTTCCCCACCAACCCCCTCTCCCACAATTCCCTCCCCGTCATCCTCTCCTCCCCCCTCCCCCCCTTCCTCCTCCCCTCCCCTTCCTCCCTCTCTCTCCTCTTCTCCTCCTCCCTCCCCTCCGCCTCAGCCCTGAACCGCTCCCTCCACTCCCAAAAGCTCTCCCGCGTAACCGCCTGCCCGTGAAACTTGCGATTCTCCTCTTCCTCTCTTTCCGTCGCTTCTCGATCTCTTTCCGCCTGCGCGGAGGCCTGGCGGGCGGCGATGAGGGTTTCGGCGTGCTCTTTTAGCGCGCTGACGAGGGTGAAGATCATGGCCATGCCGAGGTTTTCGGTTATGGTTGGGGCGAGGGCGGCGAGGAGGGTGGGTTTGTCGGAGTGGATGTCTAGGAGGGGGGTTTTGGGGGCGTTGGGAGGGGCGGAGAGGTCGAGGAGGGGGGGGTCGTCGGGGTAGGTGGGAGGGAGGGTTATGGTGAGGAGGATTGTGGCTGGGGTTGGGTTAGTGGGTGGTGTTGTGGGGAACGGGTATTCCGAGCTTACGGGGTTCGGATTCGTCGTCATCGTGCTGTGTGATATCTAGTTCTATCGAGATCCGGTAAGCGGTTTCTGAGATATCTGAAAGCTGTCAGCGATAAAGGTCGTAAGGCCATAGTAGATATATATGGATACCTGTGATTTCGTCGGGGAATATCGAGTCGAGGACTTCCCTCTCCTCTATCTGCTCCTCACGACCCATATTTCCATTTCTGCCTCTATGTTTCTTCCCACCCCACCAAAACTTCACGACATGAAGTCCATAAGGCTAAGCGAGAGCGGGACCGGCCCGCGCACTATAAAAGGGAGTTTCCGCAACTCAATCTACCTAATCTCCAACCACATGAACGCGCGAAGAAGTGTTCGCAATCTTTTCGCCAAAAATAATGATAAGAGTGTTCCCCTTCTTGTCGTCACATTAATATCACTTGCAATCGTTGAACGGCAATGGCAAGGTCCCGAGCCCGAAGTTCTGCGGCAAAGGGGCAGAGCGGCAACGCAAAGGAGAGAAATGCAGCAGTTCTACATGGAACAAGAGACCCGCGACCTTCCTCCTTCAAACCCAGACCAACGCCCGCCTCCCTCCTAGCTCAAGCCACAACTTTCCTTCACACCTCCCAACCTGATGACGCTCTTCCGCTCGCTCTTCGCGCCCTGGCACTTTCTCAACCCGACCCCTCAAGCCCCACACCAAAGGCCCTCCCCGCCCTAAACCTCCTCGCAGAAATCAACCTCGAGCTCGGCGATGCCGACGAAGCGCGCACTTACTTCCTACAAGCCGCATCGCTCGACCCCGACGGGACGACCCCCGAAGCCGACGGCGGCGGGGCAGAGAAGTTCCTCTGGCTCGCCCAACTGAGCGAAGAAGGCGGCCACGACAGCGTGCACTGGTTCGAAAAAGGCGCGGAAATCCTACGGCGCGACACCAGCACTCTCCTCGGCGAGTCCCTCTTACTAGAGAAACGGAAAAAACTCGCCGGAGCCCTCTGCGGCATCATCGAACTCTACATGACCGACCTCTCCTGGGACCCCTCCGCCGAACCCACTTGCGAATCCCTCATCACCGAAGCCCTCCTCACCTGCCCCTCCTCGCCCGAACCCCTGCAAACCCTCGCCTCCATCCGCATCTCGCAGCAGCGGATCCCAGAAGCGAAATCTGCGCTCGGGGGCAGCATGCAGCTATGGCGCAATCTCCCGCCCGAACACACCTCCGTCCCCGATTTCCCCACGCGCATCTCGCTGGCGCGCTTGCTTATGGAAGTCGCGCTCGAAGACGAAGCGCTGGAGGTGCTGGAGCGGCTCGTTGGCGAAGACGACGGCAGCGTCGAGGCGTGGTATCTCGGCGGCTGGTGCTTGTATCTCTCCGGCGTCGCGAAGAGAGACGATCCTCGGAACGGAGGGGATGAGGATGAGGGGGAGTGGAAGGCGCTGTGGGTGGAGAGTAGAGACTGGTTGCAGAATGCGCTGAAGCTGTACGTGATGGTGGGGTATGAGGATGAGCGGTTGAGGGAGCACGCGGTGGAGTTGGTTGGGGAGATTGGGGGTGTGGTTGTGGAGGGGAATGAGGGGAATGAGGAGGTGGGGATGGGCGAAGAGGAGTGGGAGAGTGAAGGGGAGGATGGGGAGGATGGTGATGATGATGATGAGATGCATGATGTTTAATATCACGATAGAATCGACTACTAAATAGATATGGCAAGGACTTCAATATAGCCTTGACTTTGGCCTTAGCTGCCACCCGTCGACTTCCCAACACCAGAAACCCAGCACCGAAAAAACCGCCATGACGAACCAAACCCCCTTTAAGACCTACCATATCAACAAGGTCACACACCCACAACCTCTGTGAACCGCAGAGCATAAGCGCGATCTTCTGGCACGGAAAGCCCCATGATCAGGACCCCGCTGCACCAATAAAGTTTCCAGAACCACCAAAGACCCTTACAAATCGTTCCAAGTTTGTACTTCGTATGTACTGTAGGTCACCAAGTGGGCATCAAAGAAATACTAAGCCGTAGCCAAGCAGCCTAATTCTCGACCGTTTGCCGGGTAACAGCACGCCACCAGCATATATCAGTATTAGTGCATTTCGATTCTCGATGGCTCGGTCATTTCCCTCAATACAATAGTCAGGCTCTCTCAGAGATGATCAGGCTTTCTGTTCGAAAGCTTCTTCAAGAAGGAGAACTAGTAAAATAGGCCCGGACAAGCAAAAAGGCCTTTATTGAACCTATCAGAGGGGGTGTGAAGCAGCGACTGTAGCCACATTAGCCTGGAGTGCACGTGAGTGTGCTGCTGCCTGTATCTGCTCCTTATCCCGAAGGCGCAAAATCATCGAACCCGACTTCTCCGGTGATCTCTTTGGTATACCTCTGCAACCGCTGCAGTTGCTCGATGATATCTGTCAAGGCAGACGAATACGCATAATGATAGACATCCGCCCACCTCCTTGTCTTCCCACTGCTTACTTCCTCCACTCTGTTCGCTGGCTGCTCAGCCTCAACCTGCTCCATACGATCCAGCAACCGCTGTCTTGCCGCCGCTGCCGACGGGAGATACCGCGGCACGGGACGGTCGGTACGAAGCGCGCAGGCGAGGATGTAAAGGTTCATTAGAATGACGGCGACGGCGTCACGGCGAGGGCCCATGAGGGAAGAGTTCGCGGAAGGGGAGTTGGCGAGCATGTGGGGTTGGAAGTAGAGGCTCGATTGACGGACTTCGACGAGGTGATCAAAAAATCGCTCGCAGGCGTCGATGAGGGCGCTGTAGGGGAGAGGGTCGAAAGGGGCTCGAAGACGGATCTCATGCCTCGTGAGCTCCATGAGCTGCCGTATGCGGACAAATCCTTCTCGTAATCGAGCTTCAAGCATCTCAGACCTTGCGACATCCTCTGGGCCAGGTTCTTGACCGTCGGTGTAGTATATGTATTTGGCCACAATGCTTCGGTAAAGAATCGCAGAGTGTAGCATCATGGCTGATAGCGACTTTCTGAGCTCGTGACGGGCAACGAAAGGCCACAGTACCCAATTAACCAGTAGCGCCGCGACGACGCCGACAATGAAGGCCACACCTCTGGTCCAGGCAAATGTAATTATCGTCGGCTTACCGCCTTCGGTATAGGCGCCCAACGAGATGATTATGAAGCTGATGCAACCGACTACGCCTGAGCGAGGATGTGAGCTTTGCGTATATCTGTGCAGCATCGGTATCATAAACAGGGCAGCAAAGACAGCCATGATGTACGGGTTGCCACCACCCGCAGCGTAAGCCAACGCCGCCCATATTGCTCCGATAGCAGCATAGGCAACCCTCACCGTAAGGTCTTGGAAAGTACCGCCGACCCGAGGGTGCATCATCAGCCACACTGTAACTACGGCCCACCAGCTTTCATGAGTATTCCACCAACCACGGCTTTGTACCAGCCAAGCTGGAACAGATACAAGCGTGGTGATTACTGCTACTTTGAAAGCAAATCGAGACTCGAAACCCTGAAGGTTATGGAGAAATTTCCATATTCCAAATCGGAATTTTATTCTTCTAGGCACACCTTCATCTTCTCCCATGGCAAGCTTTTTCTCTTGTTCAAATTGACCAATAACAGGCATTTGATTGGTAGGGACACCAGAAGCATCGTTGGCCGCTGGATTGCGAGGCGTCGGAACAAAGACTTTGCTCTGAAGCTCTCTCATTGTCCTCTCCAACTGGTCTTTGCTCTGGAAGTAGAAGCCAGCTGTCAAGCCACCTCGGTCGTGACGAACCTGTGCGTTGCATCGAAGTAATGCCTTTGGCAAAGGGTATGATGGAAGTCGTAGTCTTAACGGTCGGTCTTCCAGCTGCATGTGCAGGATCTTCCCTAGGAGGGCTTCGACTTTGTCCGTTGCTTGACGGACGGGGTGAACGAAGAGAAACAATTTCACGACTTCGGGATAATCCGAGTACATAGACGGTAGCTCCGAGTGATTGGTCAATGAGGTTTCGGCAGAGTCGAAGATATCTCTGGTCACTCTTAGACGGTCGAGAGCTTTAGGTATGTCTGGAGTGTTGTTGGTGGGTTTAGCTTGCTTGTATCCACCCGCAGCCATAATGAACACGTTACATATATCGATACCACCTGACATGGCTTCGATTAGTTCTTTAGTTGGTCCGGCAAGAATCTGGCATATCAAGCGTAAAACAGAAGCATCATCTGGTGATGAAATTGGACCATCATCGGTTTCGTCTGTGTTTTTTTCAAATGGACCTATAATGTCGAACAGCGTTGTATCTGGTCTGATTGCCAGAACTGCACTAATAACTCCTTGCACGAGATTGCGCATTGATCTGATGTCATCTGGACGAAAACGAGAAATGGACAAGTCGATCGAGAAGTCTCGAACCGCTTCTGAAAGATTGACAAAGTTCCATGTTAGATCTCGCCTTGAGCGGTCTTTATCCTGCTGAGGTAGGAAAAGTCCATTTTGCAATGCGTTGAGCGAACGATGGAATGCAATACTACCTAGCAGTGAGATAGTCTGCTATATCAGTATCACGAAGAAAGCTTACCTGACTGAACGAGAACCGGTATCGGGAAATACAAAGACCGAAACCAGAAGGCATATTGCTTGTCCAAGAACCCATGGTATACCATAATCAAACAGTTTCTTCCAGCCTACAGCTCCAGAGGTATCTGCAAGACAAGTATAACATATAGCTATGCCGGCTGATATCACAGCCTGGAAGAATCTCATATATATACAACGTAACCAGGCAATAGCAGTATTGAATAACACCAGGAACGTAGCTAGGACTCCACCATATCCTGAACGAGCTGGGTCTGTTGATGTCGAAACGTAGAGCGCAAGAGACCCCCATGCGAGTCCGGCTACAGTGCCAATGATAGTCAATATAGCACCATCGATCTGAGAGCCTACTGGTCTTCCAGGATGGTTGACGATGGCTGATAAAACCATTATATAGTTATATCTTCCCAGCCAGTCTCTTGCAGCGGGAATGAGACAAATCACGTACGTAATGAAGAAACCTAGGAATGACTTGGCAAGCTTGATCCCAGCTCTGGAAGTGGTAAGCTGCTTGATGATATCCGATATTTCATGCCACTGCAGCGGGAAAAACCGGCGTATTGATAACGGATCCTTCTTTCGAAATCCATCTGGTAAGGTTTCAGAGGCCTCCTTCATCATCTGCACATGATCACGGTTTAGTGGACGATAGAAAGATGCATCGAAGAAGCCATCTCGTGATTCTTGCACACCATAGGTTTCAAGATCAACGTCAACTGCCTGCAAGAGATGCTGCAGCTGAAGATGGCTCATGCTCGCTCGAGGGGATGGAGCAACGGAGCCTCGAAGAGCTCCATTGTCCAAGGATCCTGGCAGAGATTCCCTGTTGCGAGCCAGATCCCTGGCGTAAGAACCGAGATAGACATTGGGAGTGATAGGCCGTGAAAGGCTTGACTCTCTACTCTGTGCGATGTCAGGAGTTTTGTGCCTCAGCTGCGGTTGCTGTTGGGAAGACGAGGAAGTGCCAGATTCATCTGCCTTTTGGTAGGTTGGGGCTCTGAAACGGATGCTGGGTCCATTGTTGTTTCCTGCCATTGCCTGGGATAGAGCAAGCGTGGTGTTCCCACAGTTCCATTTCCGAATAACATACGAACGAACATGACCATCTTTTCGTCACAGCTTCCCCAGAACTTCATTCAGACAGACGGCAGAAGCGGTTTCACATGTTCTCATTCATAAGGCTGGACTCGACTACTACCTTACTGTTATTGCACTGACGACGAGGCGCTTCAACGGTAGCGATCTTCATCACCATTGCACTGTAGGCTGTAGCCCTCTCTGCCGCGTCAAACTTCTGCATACGGCCTAGCTCGAGCACGGTTATCTGGCGGCACTCGAGTCCATCAGTAGGGCATCCCAGAAGGCAGTCGTCTTCGGTCAACCTCAGACATGGCGAGTGTTGACGGGACTCTGGCCGAGTCTCCGCTTAAAGTGCGTGCCACTGAGATTATAGACCTCTCCGAAGACAGCTCGGTCGATCAGCTCATAGGCGCAATTGAGCGAAAAGGCGAGCGCGACGCGTTGACGAATATCGACACAGATCTTTCGGAGGAGGAAGACGATGATGATCAATGGTCTCTTTACGAGGATGCTCTGGAAGGTATGGGGGATGAGGAATCGCTTGATGGCAGTGTGTACCCTTTCTCGAATGTCAATAGCATCAATTACTGACCACGTGAAGTGCACGACGCATGTACTGTTGAAGAATCTCTCGCTCTCCGGAGGAAGGTACGGCTAGTTGGCCCCGATCAGTTTATCACGGAGACTATCGAAGCTCGCAAGTATACGGCGAAGAAGCTATGTACTGCTTTCGGCATCAGACCGCCATCATTCTTACATGGAGAGCCTGACGAGGCATACTACTCTCTACTGGGTCTGGGAATCTCTCGAGAGCTTGCAAAGAGGGTCAAGCTCCCCCAGTACAATACGATCGACGATGCAGTGTCTTTGCTGAAGAAATCAAAGAACGTCATCGTTCTCACCGGTGCTGGGATATCAACTAGTCTCGGCATACCTGACTTCAGATCGAAAGAGACCGGCCTCTACTCACAGCTTCAGCACCTCGGCCTTAGCGATCCACAAGAAGTATTCGACATCAGCCTGTTTCGAGAAGATCCCAGCATCTTCTACTCTGTTGCCAAGGACATACTACCAACAACCAACAAATTCTCGCCCACTCACGCGTTCATAAGGCTCCTACAAGAAAAGGGCAAGCTTCTCACCAACTTCACTCAAAACATAGATAACCTTGAAGGGCATGCTGGGATCCTTCCCGAGAAGTTAATACAGTGCCACGGCTCATTCGCAACTGCCTCTTGCGTTGAGTGCAAATATAGAGTCAAGGGAGAAGAAATCTACAAAGACCTGAAAGCCGGCCGGGTAGCACGCTGCGACCGATGCATACGCCGTTTAAGGCAATCAAAGCCAGGCGGTCTCAAGCGAAAACGCAGCTCAAATGCAGCCTTGCTTGGCAAAAAAAAGCGCCAGGAATACGAAGACAGTTCTGACGATGAGGACTTTGACATCGCCGTTGCAGGGGTAATGAAGCCCGACATCACCTTCTTCGGCGAAGACCTCCCAGCCACATTCCACGACCGCCTCGCCAACCACGACCGCGACCTCGTAGACCTCGTCCTCGTCATCGGGACATCGTTGAAAGTCGCCCCGGTTTCAGAAGTCGTGGGCTTCTTGCCACCGAATATACCTCAAATGTACATCTCGCGCGAGCCCTGCTCACACGTCGATTTCGACGTCGATATGCTTGGGGATTGCGATATCGTGGTTACGGAGCTCGCCCGCCGCGCTGGCTGGGACTTGCGGCATGAGATGATACCCGAGGAATCAGGTGTTGAGGTGAAGTTGCACGAGGGATATGAATCTAGGTTTTCTTTCAAGATTGGCAAGGCGTGAGTCTGGCGTTAACAGCTTCTGTCCTCTTTCGGCCTATTGTCCATAACCGTTTGCATACTCGAGGGGACTTGCAAGCGAGGCGTCTGGCGAGTGGCTTCTTCTAATATAGCATCTCTGATGCTCCATATGTACTATGTTGGTTTCTGTCCCGCATAGAGCTCATACCCTAAACTGCGAATTTAAGCACATTCTTGCCTTGAAATCTACTAAACTTGAAGGGGCATTATAGCATTCATACGAGCTTCCCAAAAACGCGTCTAACACAGGGAGCTTTCTCGAACCGTCTAATCTCTAGAATCATTCCGCGAGCGTCGTTCGAAGCGACGAAGATAATCACAGTGCATTTTTAGCCCTGGCTAGGCGGTGATCTTTGCTCCATACCTCCACCACTACTCTCGGTACCACCCACCACCTCCCTCCCAACTCATTCAATCCACACTCCTCATCACAATTCCCAGTAGTGCTGTCATCTGATACGTTCAGTCATTGAACTTGTTTATGTTGGAAACAGGGAACAGTACTGTTACCCCTGTTGTCAGTAATCTCCGCTCCGAGCCCCATAGGGCTGGGGCTACGGGATTCAGAGTTTCCCTGGTGTATTCCCTTTTGGCTGCTGTCGTGACGTTGAATGGTGGGATTACCGGTATCTTCAGCTTCCCCGAGATGATTCATCAGAGACCTTTGGATTTCAGTGCACTGGTGATATCTATCCTCCATGACTCGAAATTCTCATTCCCCTTTAGCTTAGAAGTTCTGTAGGTATCTGAGCTTTCCATTTGTGGTTAAGGTATGAGGGTCAGAAGGAGCATATGTGCAACTGGATATGTTGATTGAACTACAGTAGAAGGTGTACAAAGGAACGAAAGATGAATCCCCTAGCGTCAGCCCTGTAGGGCTCGGAGCGGAGATTACCACAGGGGTAACAGTACTGTTCCCTGTTTCCAACTCTCCCTCTTAGGAATTGAGCTCCATGTTGAAGCGATTCGGAACTCCCTATTGATTGTATATACAATCCCCTGGCGGCTGTCAAATACCGTATCTAGTTGCAGCACAAGGCTGAGCGCTTAATAGGGTCAAGTCGTTGATTCCAAGCTTCCTGCGCTTGGAGTGTTCAAAATTCTGGCACGCTCGAATTATCTACTATGCCCTAACTCGTAAGGGGCCAGGAGATTCAAGGTCTCAACAAGTCCTAAGAACGCGAACTTCTATACGCATTGCTTAAAAAGGGAAGCGTGCATTTGCGAGTATGCTCGAGCGATTTCTACGAAACTATCCCTTAAACCGTCATTAAAGCTGCCATCCCAGGATTAACGAAGCTAAGCCTATTTAGGCACCCCACCAAAATATTTGCTTACTGCACAGTTCCTCTACCTCGCACTAGGAAATCTAAATACTAGGTTCGTTGGCTGCCCGAGCAAGTCTGTTACCAATGGAAAGCAACGCAGTTTTCAGCTATTGCTGACTCAGAACTTATTGGTTATTGCGATCGTATAATAGGTTAATTACTAATTAATTTGACTAACTAAATAATAGCTATTTACACAATTTAATATATGCGCTGGGAAAGTCAATGGGAAAGTCAACGGGGAAGTCAACGGGGAAGTTAATGGGTAAACTAATGAGGTAGGGAGTCATGAAGGAAGTCATGAAAGAAACCATGAAGGCTGTTCGATAGGGAGCCATGTAGGATGTTCGGTAGAGAGTCATGTAGAATGTTCGGTAGGAAGCCATGTAGAATGTTCGATAGGGAGTCACGTAGGGTGTACGGTAGGGCTCATATTTGATGCTCGGTAGGGATCAAATTTGATCCTTGATTGCGAAGCAATTCGAAGCTTGGTAGGAAGCCATGTAGAAAGCCATGTAGGGAGTCATGTAGAAATCATGAAGGCTGTTCGATAGAGTCATATTTGATGCTCGATAGGGAACAAATTTGATTCTTGAATGGTGAGTAGAATGGTGAGTAGGGTGGCGAGTAGATAGCTCAGTAGGAAGCTCAGTAGAAAGCTCAGTCGGTAGCTCAGTCGATAGCTCAGTCGATAGCTCAGTAGAAAGCTCAGTTTGATAGAGAGTTTGATAGAGCGTTTGATAGAGAGTTCGATAGAGAATTTGGTAGAAAGTTCGATAGAGCGTTTGATTGAAAGTCTGATAGGGAATTTGGTAGAAAGTTTGGTAGGGAATTCGGTAGAACGTTTGGTAGGGAATTTGATAGAGCGTTTGGTAGAGAGTTTGATAAAGCGTTTGATAGAGAGTTTGGTAGAGCGTTTGGTAGAGAATTTGAGTGAGCGAGTAGGTAGCGAGTAGGTGAGCGAGTAGATGGTGAGCATGTAGAGTGGCGAGTAGAGTGGTGAGTAGAGTGACGAGTAGAATGACGAGCAGAATGGCGAGTAGAATGGCGAGTAGGGTGGTGAGTAGGGTGATCAGCAGAGTGGTCAGTCGGAAGGTCGGTCGGAAGGTCAGTAGAAAGCTCGGTCGAAAGATCAGTAGAAAGCTCGATCAGAAGGTCAGTAGAAAGATCAGTAGAAAGATCAGTAGAAAGGTCAGTAGAAAGCTCAGTAGAAAGCTCGGTCAAAAGATCAGTAGAAAGATCAGTAGAAAGCTCGATCGAAAGCTCAGTAGAAAGCTCAGTAGAAAGCTCAGTAGAAAGCTCAGTAGAAAGCTCAGCAGAAAGGTCAGTAGGAAGTTCGATATTGAGTCATGAAGAGTGCGTTCTATTGAGTCAGTTAGCATTATTTCGTACGAAATAGAAAGTAGAAACTGTTCTACGAAGGAAGAAAGAAGTGAGAAGAAGTAAATACTCTGAATCCTCTGAATTTCCTAGCGTCGACCTTCGGCTGGGAGCGAAGATTACTAACCACAGGGGTAACAGTACTGTTCCCAAGCCATGTAGAAAGCATTGTTTGAAGCACTGTTTGACGTGTTTTATGCGTTCGACCGACGCGTTTGATAGAGCGTTTGGTAGGGAATTTGGTAGGAAATTTGGCAGGGCGTTTGGTAGGGAATTTGGCAGGGAATTCGATAGGGCGTTTGGTAGGGAATTTGGTAGGGCGTTTGGTAGAGAGATTGGTAGGGCGAGTAGGTGAGCGAGTAGATGAACGAGTAGGTGAGCGAGTAGGTGAGCGAGTAGGTGGGCGAGTAGGTGGGCGAGTAGGTGGGCGAGTAGGTGGGCGAGTAGGTGGGCGAGTAGGTGGGCGAGTAGATGAGCGAGTAGATGAGCGAGTAGATGAGCGAGTAGATGAGCGAGTAGATGAGCGAGTAGATGAGCGAGTAGATGAACGAGTAGGTGAGCGAGTAGATGAGCGAGTAGATGAGCGAGTAGATGAGCGAGTAGATGAACGAGTAGGTGAGCGAGTAGATGGGCGAGTAGATGAACGAGTAGGTGAGCGAGTAGATGGGCGAGTAGGTGAGCGAGTAGGTGAGCCGAACTTCATTGAAAATTGATCTCTAACTGTAATAGGTTTAGCTTCCGTGATCTCTAACTGTAACGGGTTTAGCTTTGAATGATTAACTGTAATAGGTTTAGGTCTTCGGTAAAAGAGTCAACCGTTTTACAGATCAAATAATTAAGGTTTCCGAACGCTAGTGATGTGGCGTCAAAATCAGTCAGTAGAAGCAACTGCGTTGCTAATTAATCTCCAGATCCTCATTGGCCTGGTTAGTCATCTCCCGTGGCTCACTAGTACCCTAACAGGTAAGGTGGCCGTATACCTGGAATGGCAGCTTTAATGACGGTTTAAGGGATACGAATATTAAAAACAACAAACGAATATCGGAATAACACGAAATGAAAAACGTTGAATCGAGAATTAACAACATCTTTCTACACGAAGAAACCGATAATAGTCTTAATACTATCAATGATGAGTCTTTCTTTTTTATACTACTCAGGTGTTATTATCTTCTCGAATCAACGAATCGATCTATCTTTCCTCAGACACGAGCGATGTGTTTCCAGTTCTCATAAGACGAGATTTTGTTCAGAAGAAGTAGTAGATAACAGAGCAGACTAATATGTTTGAATATAGTTGTCTTGTTAGCGAAGTTCCTTGAACATAACCATCTCGTTACAGAATTTGTCAACTAAATCGACGTACATTAAGATTTTGAATTATATCAGTCAAGGGAACGGACGAGCCTTAATTGTTCAGTTCAGTAAATACTTCTTGTCTTTCTCTTACGTTACGACTTTGCTCGTAGACATAGCGAGACTGCACTGCAGATTATGACGCAGCACGAACCTATCAAATGAGTTTACAATCAAAAGGTTTTCAGTTTTACATATACTTAATCGGACATGGTCAGTAGGTCGAGTAAAGGTTTTCTACTAGAGGGTGAAGCTCCCCTTCGAGTAGCAATCACACAAACACACACACACACACACACACACACCATATCCTAACGCCTGTGCCTGGCACTTGTCCATCAAAATAGCCATACGGAACCAGAACCTGAAAAGTCATAGCCACCTTCCCCCAAATTTATAGCTTACTTAGTGGGGCTATGCTGGGGCTTCTCCGCATACCACTCTATCATCGGGGATCAGAATGCGTAGGGACTTTAATCCTGTAAGGAGATTGTATACACGGCCTCCAGCTCTTGTTCGTTGACCTCCCGTTCTTAGTAGTAAGAAGACGTATCCGATTGGGTGTGGCTGAGAATGGATGTGATAACGTTGCTGATAAGATGCTTGCCCTCGACTGGACGAGGATCTTCTATTGCTACAAGCACATTTCGTACATACAACCGACTACAGTACGGGCCGGCTCAATTTCTGGCCCCCCTATCCATGATTCATCTATAAGCATGCAGCAATGTTTCAGCCAATAGTGGCTGTATGGAAATTTTGAGCTCGCGAATCGGCTCATATTGCTCGCTTTCGGCCGTCAAACTCGATCTGTCAGTAACGATGATAGCAACATCTTATGCATCTTGTAACAATTGAATCTACTTTACCCATCCCCAATAGTGCAAGGGGGAGAGCATGGCCGGAGCTGTCTTCAGCCAGCCACGGCGCATGAGGAGTTGAGGGGTGCTTTACTAGTGGGAAAACAAAGAACGCATTCAGTTTTGAGTCTTTACCAATAATAGGGCACATCTTACTCGACGCCTACTGATAAGAGCTTCCCAGTGTCGCCTGCATTCGTTAGCATGAAGATCAGAGCGCCACTTGTCCACCACCAAACTATGTCCGTGGTGCTGAATGATACTTGACTGGATACTCAACTGCCTGTTCCTGCTGCTCCATCCCATGATAAAAGAGCCCAAAGCCCCCGACAATTGCTCCAGCACCTCGAAATCGCTTTCAGCTACTTCCGAAGCCCTTAGCATAACCAAGCATTTACGATGACCTCCTTCGACGCCAGCTCTTTCGAAACCAAATATGAATCGGGCTCCAGAAGTGAACAATCGATCTCTTTCTTCCAACCAGGTACTAAGTTAGTCGCCACCGGCATGCGCGCCATCGACATGGACAAGAAAGCTAATCTACGCCTTAACACCTATGCCGAGCATGTCAATGATCGCCAGTACAAAGCTATTATAAAGACCTGGGGAGACAGCAAACTGTATAGTGCTTCGATGCCTTGGCTTTGCGTAACCAACGACAACCCATACGAGCTGCAAGCTGGTCGCTTTGATGGTTCACCCACCACCCGTACGGCAAACATCAGCTTCTTGGATGCTTACGAGAAGTCGCCGTGTGTTGTTGTTTGGCTTAGTAGACTGGATCTTGGATGCGGCAAGAATCGGCGCCTCAAAACAGAGGCAAAAAATGTTACACGCCAAGGCTTCACTATCAGTCATGATACATGGTTCGATACCGTGTGGTACTCTGCAAGTGAAAACTGGATCGCTCATCAAGCCGACCATCCTCGAATCCGCAGCGGTTCATACAATACCGAGCAGGTCCGACCCTGCAACAGCCCGACCCCTCAGACTCATGGCACCTTGAGCTTTTTCAAGCCGTTCGAGAAGCCGCCATTTGTTGTCACGGCCGTTTCGTCCGTTGACTTTGACCAAGGTCAGAATATTAGGTTCAAAATGCCAGTGACAAATATCACCAACCGTGGATTCCCCTGGGGTCTTGATACCTGGGGGATTCCACCTTGTACTCTTCCACTGCATGGTATATTGCTTTTGATCAGGTATGAGTACTCGCTTCTGGACTGGTTGATACTCTCCCGAGCGACCTTGATCTGACATTGATAAACAGAGTGTGAGCAATCCGCAACCGACCATTTGTCCAGCTCCTTCTTCAGGCACAGGGTCAGTCGCAGCGCCACTAAAACCGCCTTCTTCCGGGAATGCTCAATCTTCTTCAGGCGGAGGAGGGTCAGTCACAGCGCCACCAAAATTGTCTTCTTCTGGAAATGTTCCACCTTCTGCTCCGGGTGTCCAAGTCAACCTGGTTTGCAACCCTCTTACTATCGAGGTTGATCCTTGAACCAATGTCATCATCAACGCCATGTTCAATTCAGCAGCTATTCAAATGCTCACCATCATCGAACCCATCGGCGACACCAACATAACTTTTCAGGGATCGGGTGAGGGTGTTCACATGAAAAATGTCGACGGCCTTCGAGTTGTTCTTGTTACACCCACCAACAAAACCCGTCTTTTCGCCTTTCACTTCCAGTATCAGGCAATGGATACTAAACAAACCCAGACCGCAAAGTTGGGAAAACTTGAGGACAATCCCGTCGGAAGATTGAGAACTATTTCAGTCGGGTCGGAGGATTATCGAGATATGGATTTCGACGACACCAAAGCGTCCATTATCTGCGAATCTGGCTTGTATTGAAAATGAATTTTGTGTGTGCAGGAGCACTACCGCATCTTTGCATGTGAACAGTCAGCGTTGGAACACGAGAGAGTTTATGATTGTGTTTTCTGCAGTGATGTTTACCAGCAGTTTCTGTCATTTCCGTCGATGTTTCTTTGCTTCAAACCGAATTATACGACTTGATCTAGCCATGTTACCGGCAATTTTTGTCTTTCCCGCCAATTCATCCTTGCTCAAAACCAAACCATACGCGTTCACCTAGCCACTCAAACCTTCAGGGTCAGACATGAGTCTCAGCAAAGTGGCGGGAAAACGCATAAAGAGTGCATAACGTATGGTATCATCTTCTCGAACGACTATATTTCATTCGAAGTAGTCCTACGATTGTAGAAATGCAATTGAGCCCCGGCCGACCCTTAAATATGGCTGCACAAGCTCTGGCAATCTTCAATCCGAGCTGGGGTATTGTTTTCTGTTGAAGTATGCTATACATACCTGAATAGAATTGTTCCAAAGTGTGTTCACATTTTGGCCGATTCGTCAACCAACATTTTCTTGCATTCGTGCATTTGAACTGTGTCAATGCCCCTTTCGCACGGGAGCAACATCTCGATTTGAATGGCATTTTGAAGTAGATTCCAGCTCTATATCTCAACGTCACTGGGGCAGCTGCGGGTAAGCTTTCGGGGGTGTAGATACTGCGTTTGATGCGTTGACTGTAAAGAACATAGACATGTCGTCGGGGCGTAAACCGAGGACGCTACGGACATGCTTCTCACCAGTTACAGACTAGTACGGCTTTAGAACAGCCGCGGTCAAGCGCTAAAGCTTTTAGCTTTTGGGCAGAACAGACGACCGAAGGCCGCTCTTGCTTCGCTTGCAAAGTCAACCACTGCATTACTGCAGGCTTGACATTGCACTGGCTGGAGCCTCGATCGAAAGCCGGGAGACCTGCAGGCTCCGAGGGAGATTGCGCCCCTAGACATGCCGTACCGAAGCCACTAAGGTACTCATGATGCACAGCTGATTCACGTCTGCTTGCACGCTGCCATGCACAGAGATTATAGCGGTGCCGAATGCATCTCTCATTCCATACGGTATATTGGGAAGCTCCAAGGCATCTGGCCCGAGGCTGAGATTGCATTACGTTACATGTCCCGGTTCACTGCCTCCGAGTTACTCAGGCCTCTCGCACTGGTGCTAATCGGTGCTTGCCTACCGAATCGTCAGGAACGTCATGCGTGTCAGGAAATCACGTAAAAAGCTCGCTGCATATGAACGCTGCTCGTGGCTGGCTGAGCAGCAAACATTTAAAAAAAAAAGGGATTATTGCTCGAAGCGTTCAGCGACAACGAAGTTGAACATATCGTTGTATGCAAAAGTCTGGTTCAGTTTTAGCGAATTTGGCGGGGAAAACCCACAAATCAGCCTCAAATTTGGTGCAAATAGAGCAAATACCTAGATATCATCCCCACATCCCCAAAACATCCCAAAGCTTCATTTTTTAAGCTATACAAACCTCAGCCTCACACGGGGGCAATCCTGAATCCTACCTACCATGCCTTAAGCTCTTACCCAGGACCTTAGAAACGAGATTCAATTTCACCTAGCCCGTGGCGATAGCACAACGTTCATACACAAAGCCACTCATGTTATCAGGCAGCAGATCAATCGTATGCGTAAGAAACACCTTCATTTCAGCGATGTGACGCCTGCGCTTGATACGATTGATAGATCGAAGGTTCTGAGTGAGTATCATGCTCAGAAGCTTCTTGACTTCCTCAGTCAACGATTCATCGTCTATCAGAATGACATGATCTGATTTCTGTACGACGAGTTTGACATTGTCGTCAGTCAAAGCACGATCAGCAAGCTGCTCAAAGAAGCTAGATACAGCAGAAAGATCGCTCAAAGAATCGCTGCTGAGCGCGATGAGAAGCTTTGCAGCGAATGAAAATGACGACTTATGAGCTGAACATCTGATCAGCTAGTCTTTCTCGATGAAAGCGTTGCTTGTGAGCGAACAGATAGACTCAACTTTCTTTTCTTCTCTACTCTTTCTAGTCATGCTAATGCTTGCTCGTTAGCTGATCGAAAGTATGACTGAGTCTCGATTGATCTATCTCTGCACATCATTCAAAGTCTAAAACGATCGAAGAGATGAAGCATTTTGTCAGCATTTTTCATTGATGAATACATTGCAGGAAAGATGCATCACGACTTCATAACAAAAGAGATCTTTCTGAACTTCATGCAATCACAGATGCTTTCTATATGCAATTCTGAAGAAGTAGAATCACGTTCAGTGATGATCATGAATAATGCTAGAATTCATCAATCAGCAGAGCTCGATGAGCTATATGAAAGCTTTGAGATGCATCTTGTCAAATTATCATTCTACTCGCCTGACTATAATCTCATAGAAAGCTCGTTTTCAGTGTTGAAAGCTTGAATTAAAAGAAACGATCAGCTTGTTCGATGATATGACGAATCTATCGAGAAATTTGATGAATTTCTAAAAATAGCAGTCAGATCACAAAGAAAGCGAGTTGATGATTCTGAAGCACTTTTTCGCTTGACTGACATAGTTCATATATTCAGATGATATCTAGATATAGATAGACTCATCGTAGTCAAGCTCATCATGCTTCTTCGCTATCTCTGAATAATCATCTAAAGTTTTCTTCATCTTCTTCATCTTCTTCATTTTCTTCATCTTCTTCAAACTTTCATCTTCGATCAATATTTGCAAGACTGAGATCTTGACTTGAGATTCTAGAGCAGATCTTCGAGCTTGAGAATTATATAAATGACTTCATGTCTGCACTGTCAAAGTACGAGCTTGCTGAGCTGATGTAAAAGATGTAGAGCGTGCTGTTGATGTATCTTTAATCGTTGATTCAAATGACAATTTGTCATCTGAATCAGAATTCTTAGAGTGAGCATACTTGCTGACATCACGAGTCAGCTGTATGTCAATGTCAGCAGATATGTTTAAGCTCTTTCAATGACTTTTATCGCGCTTTTTTCAGCTTTGTATTGTTTGTAGATCGTAATATTGAGCATTCAGCTCATCAAAGACGTGTCAAAAAGAACGTGCTTAAGTGCTACTAACTCTGAAAACATGTCAAAAGATATAATTATGAAGATCATTGCTCTGAACAGAACTGCTAGAATGAATAGACAATGTATGTCGATGTCAATCAAGCATAGAAGAAGTCTCAGTCTTCTCGAGCATCTTCAGCTTATTGCAACTATTTATCTGCTTTTGTTGATTCTTTCTCTTTTGTTTAATTCTTCACTCTTCAATCTTTCTTTCTTCTTCAGCTGTTGCTCTTTGTATCATCTGCAGCGTCAATACGTCTGCTATGCTGATTGATTCACTCGTGATCTGCGATGATTGTATAAAAGTAGACGACGATGTAACGACTGAAGAAGATGCTGAGAAAGAATTGACATGCTTGACTTGAGATCTCGCTGTCATCAGAACTTCGATCAGCGTTCTTGAAGATCTAGTAAGTGACGCAGACTCATCGTCTTTACTGATTGCTTCTGATCAGCATATTATATGATCAGCAGTCAGTCAATGATAAATGTCTGACTCGTTGATTCAGCAGTACTTTTTCTTATTGTGACAGTTTTCTTTGCAAATTCGACTCATCTGAAGAACTTTCATCTGTTCTACAATGTTTGCACGAAGTTGATCATGCTCATTAACTTTCTTCTTCAGCTTTGTTGTTTGAGTGAGTGATATCTTCGTCGCTGAAAGCTCAGCTACAAGCGCTGAAGACGCGATATCAGTCTTATTGTGATCGAAGATGAGTTTTAGATTAATGTTTACATTCTTTTTGTCTGCTGAGTACTTCTGTCGAATGTTCGAAGCTACTCTCTTTCAAAAATCGTGCAGTGTCAGAGTCATTCACTCATTCTTCTTTATTAAATATCAGACGACGATGACTTTTATAAATACTAGCACACATTCTAGATCGATGAAATCGACATGCTCAGAGCATTTATGCATCTGCTCTTGACGCAGATCTTGAAGATTGACGTCGTTTTCATCATTTATAGTAATTTGCAAGACGTCACTGACGATGAGAGTGACTTCATACTTGACTGTCATGTTCATAAACGATCTGAGCGATTCTAGCGATAACGATGACTTTGACTTCGTCGATTCTCATCTTTTCATCGATGCAGTGAGCTTCGTGAATTGCTTTGAAGCTGCTTGAGTCTTAGGCTGATTATTATCTAGATTCTTCTCATTCTCATTCTCATCTTCAAATCAGTCAAGCTTCGCTGACGATGACATTGACGATGACACACACGCTCTTCGAGTGACAAGAGTAGCAGCAGTCTTAGCGGCAAAGATCACAAGCTCGCTCGAGATGAGTGCGTTTACGTTGACAGCTTGAGGGGTCTGAGAAGTCTTGAGAGGATTAAGCTGAGGAATCTTGAAGAGATTAAGTCTGAGCGAAGGAAGGTCTTCTACATCTGAAAGCGTCGAGGGTGAGGAGATCTCTGTCTCTGAAGACAGTACGATAGAATCCTTAGGTACGGGGACGATTTTGCGTGCCTTAGAAGCCTTGGGTGCATCTAGGTGAAGCAGAGCCTTGGAGGGAGTCCTTTTGCGTCCGGTACGCCTGGGGGGCATTCTGACTATCTAGGATTGCCCCCGTGTGAGGCTGAGGTTTGTATAGCTTCAAAAATGAAGCTTTGGGGTGTTTTGGGAGTGTGGGGATGATATCTAGGTATTTGCTCTATTTGCACCAAATTTGAGGCTGATTTGTGGGTTTTCCCCGCCAAATTCGCTAAAACCCGAAAACTGAACCAGCATACAACGATATTTCTTGATCGTGATCGTAGAGCCGTGCAAGCTCGTTCACCAGCGGACTTGTGATCGTTTCAGGAATTGGTTTGCTCGTGAGCACTGCATCGCGTTCAGTGCAGCTAGTCTGTATCTGAATCATTGATTGAAGCGGAATATTGACAAAGTTGTCTGATGGGGGAAACCGCAGCCATAGCCAGTATGTAGTGTTTTAAACATGCAGCCAGCGTCCATTATCCCCTAACGCTTTCACTGATCTATCTCTACGTCCATCTGCAACTTCAGCCATGCTGTTTTGGTTTCTCGCTGTGAATTCCTTGCGTTGAAACACAAGGTCATATAAGAACATTGATATGTAGGTTGAATCTGAATAGAAGTCTATCTAGAAGAAAGAAGGTGAAAACTCTACTAGCGCTTCAAGCAGCATCGAACCATAGATTTCAAGGCCAGACTTGAAAGGGCATCAGCTTCCCGGTTACGAAACAACAGCTCATTGGACGAAGGCCACAAGTGGGGAGGTCGATTTATATAATACGTGCTTGTATTGCGCCAAAGTTGCCGTATTATGCCAAACTGGCTTCACCAGTCTAGATTGCTGAATTGAACAAGCATGATGCTTCTCTTCTTTCATCATGGGCCGATCCGCTCGTTTGTGTCGCTGTCAAGATACAGTACTGCGGCATAAGTATCTAGCCTGCCGATTTCGCGTAGATATCTACGGCAATGACGGCCTTGAAGAACTCAGCCAACTCAAAATATCTTGCGATACGATATATTGAAAGATATTCCGTTTACTACTGTTTGTTGATATCTTGATCTAGGGTTGAGGCTATACAGCGGTAACTGGTCGTCGAAACCTGGGAAGGACCGGTGAGCGTGGTCTAAGCAACAAGCTGAGATATCTTTATCTTTCCGCAGCGTCTCCACGTCAGCTTGGATGAGATGCTTTACACGATGATACATCATTATCATTATGGGAAGCAAGGGAGATAGATTCCAAAGACGTAAGCGCTCCTTCGAGCACGTTCAGCAGTGCATTTCCCGAACTCAAATCTCTCCCAATCCCTCATTCTCAAGCACCTACTAAACCTACCATCCCCATTGATCCTCCCCCAAACCCCTTAATCCCCCCCTTTCAACTTCCCTATTATCGACACAGTTCCTCGCATCCAACTGGCACGGAATAACATCTTGAAACCGACATCCACAAAGACTTTTTCTTTCTCTCGCTGCACCTTGCTTCATGCCGCCATTGTAATCTTTCCAATTCTGTTTGTTAAACTCTCCCCACTGCTTCACACCCCACTGCTCCACTCCCATCCCGCCACCTCCACTCCATCCAGAAAACCCCGTTTCAGCAAATATGAGCTCGGGTGGTGGGGTTTTTACCTGCGGGTGCGTGAGTATAAAAAGATGGTGGGTTATGTCACATGGATGCGCTATGAGGCTTTTCGATTTCATTCTTGGAACGCCGGTACCGCAACCAAACCATCTCTCTCCCGCCTTCATCGCCCTCGATCTGCCCCTCCACCTCCTCCTTCCCTCCGCCCCCCCCCCTCAACTGCTCTCTCGTTTCCCCCTCCATCTGCCCCGAGGTCTTCCCCCTCGCCTTAAACTCCCCACTTCACCCCAACACCCCCCCCCCGGCAGTGCCCTTACCCAAAACATCCAATAACCCCCACCCAACCTATCCCTCAAAAAACCCAACTGCAAAAAACCAACAATAAGAGAAAGAAAAAGAAGACGAACGCCCAAGATAACAATCATATAAAGCCGAAAACGAGAACGAGAACGAAAACGAAAACGAAAACGAGGGAAGGTTGAAGGAACGGAGCGCCGTAAAAGAACAAACATAGGAGAGAAGAGAGCTTGTCATGCATGGGTTTGGGGAGTTGGCAACAAGGCCTATGGATACCCGTTCTTGCTTCTAGGAATTCTAAGAGATACTGTAACGCAAGATGGCAGCGCATTGAGTAATTTTTCAAGGACAGGGTGGTTGTCCTGATGCGGTGGAATGGGCGTGTGAGGAATTGGGAAGGGGGGTTGGTGGGTTGGTTGGTAGGTTTGGGTTTGTAGTTTAGGAATAGGTTTAGGAATGTGAATAGGGCGGGTGTGAGGATTGGTATCTAGCTAGGGGTTTAAAATTGATAGTCGGAACGTATGTATGATGGGTTTGAATGATTCGGCGATAGGAATTGACGAGGTGGTGGTTCTATATCATACGAGTTGGTTAAAAAAGTGTCTTGGATTGGGAGACGGGATATTAAATGATGCTACAGTATCTAAGATTTTGAATAAAAAACGCCTACAGTCGCTGGAATGGTCCGGTACAAACATAGTCAAGATTTGTTTTCGTCAATCTTCTGGTCGGTGGTGGTGTTGGTGATTGGGGAAGAACGATCTTCGACCCTCCGTGCCACCATTATGGCAAAAGGTCTCGTTCCTCAACGCGGTGGAGGCGGATACGCCATGTTATTCCCGTTCCCAGCATTGAACAACCTCGAATCCTCAGCACCGCTGCTGACTCTGTTATGCGCAGGATCATTGGTCATCTTGCCTAGCTCCACGTCATTCTGCGTTGCCATGCGCTCCTCATCGACGTAGCCTCCAGCTCCAACTCCGACACCAAATGCTCGCGACGAGCTCCTGGGTCCCCATGCCCATCCTGCTGATCGGCGAATTGGAAGGTGGTAGAGTCGGAAGGCCGCCCATGCGAGGACGAAGCCCATGAGGGAGCCGAAGAGAATGTCGAAGCCGTGGTGTCTAAAGTCCGAGTAGCGGGTTGAGGAGATGTAAATGGCGACGCAAAAGGGGAGTAGTGGGAGAACGAATAGGTAGAGCGGTGGAGCTGCGGCTTGGTTGCGGAAGGCGGTCTGCGTGCTTCTGCCATCGGCTTCGGCGCTGTGGAAGGCGGAGGACATGGCGTGGTGGTTTGTGTGGGAATAAGGGAGGAGGTAAGGGATGTTGATGGCGAATTTGGCGCAAAGGAAAAGGGCGAAGAATGTTAGGCCGGAGGAGGAGACTGGATATACATTAGCTAGGTGTGATTTAGAGATCACTGACGGTACATACAGGACGAGTGTCCGCTAGGGAAACTTTGGAAGCCATCTTTAAGGATTGCCTCGTCGGTCTGGGTGCAGATTGTCCATGATTGTAGCTCGTTCCATAATGGCACAGCACCTCCCAAACCACCAACGGAGTTTCCGGCCAAATTCGCCAAATTCGGCTTGCAGCGGCTGATCAAGTCCGGTCTTGGATGGCCAAACAGGTTCTTCATTCCTTGGGTGAAGAAAAAAGCGGAAGCGACGGCAAGACATAGTCCCATGAGAGCGGTGTTGAGTTCCCATAGCTTCCGCCTCCAGAGCAACGACTTCGGTACGCCCCGGGAAGCACTGGGTCCTGGCACGAAGATGAGGCAGATTGGCACCATGAGAA